>ENA-ORTN01001107-ORTN01001107.1-human-gut-metagenome-genome-assembly--contig:-NODE-1107-length-27860-cov-5.955979_pt1 | contig 27860 bp, 28 predicted proteins | sample MGYA00242070_ERZ509189 | MGnify/ENA primary metagenome ERZ509189 (study PRJEB26280, sample SAMEA2338821) | human gut metagenome | biome: human gut; feature: human-associated habitat; material: faeces...
TTTGCCCCTCTTCTATTTTAATCTATACTCAGTATACCCCCCCCCCCCCCATTGAAAAATCAAGATAGAATATTTATTTTATATAAAGTAAAACTTTTATTTATACACTTTCATATCCATTATATTTTCTATAAATAAGTTTTCTTATCCAATCTATTGGTATCACAGTTAACGCAAGAAAATTCATAATTAAAAACTCCTTGAAAGTAAGACCTGCCGTTCTAAATACACTCCCACCATAATAAATAAGTAAAACCTGCACTATAGTTATAAAAAGCATTATTCCAATAAAAACCTTATTATCTAAAATGTTCGCAAATATATCTAATCTTGAAGTTCTTGCATTAAAACTATTAAATATATCTATAAATATAAACAGCCCAAAAAACGCAGTCATTAAATATACTTTGTCTACACTATCTCTAAATAATCCGCCTATAAATTTTGACTTTAAGAAAAGTAAACACAATAAAGCTGAATAAAGTCCAGTAAAGACTATTTCACTAATCATATATTTATTAATTATAGACTCATTTCTTTTTTTAGGAGATTCCTTCATATATTCAATAAGAGGTGGTTCATACGCAAAAGCTAATCCAGCAAGAGTATCCATAACCATATTAACCCATAACATTTGTACTACAGTTACTGGTGTATCTATTCCAATAAATGGACAAATAATAGATAAACTTATCGCACAAAAATTTATAGTAAGCTGTACAATTATAAATTTTCTTATACTTTTAAATATAGTTCTACCAAATAATATTGCTTTTGAAATTGATAAAAAGTTATCATCTAATATTACTATATCACTTGCTTCTTTTGCTACCTCTGTTCCACTTCCCATCGCAAATCCAACATCAGCTTTTTTAAGTGCAGGCGCATCATTTACTCCATCTCCTGTCATACCAACGACCAAATTTAATTCCTCAGATATTCTTATTAATCTACTCTTATCTTGAGGAAGACTTCTAGCCACTACCCTAAGCTTAGGCAATATTCTTTTTAATTCCTCATCACTTTTACTGTTTAATTCATCACTAGTTAAAACTAAATCATCATCACTACTTACTATTCCAACTTCTCTTGCTATAGATGTAGCTGTATCTACATTATCACCAGTTATCATTACTAATTGTATATTTGCATCCTTTACTAACCTTACACCTTCTATTGCATCATCTCTTACCTCATCTTTTATTAAAATCATCCCGACAAACGTTAGCTTTTCTAATTCTTTTTTATCTGCCTCTTTTGTTGCTAGTGCTAATAACCTAATACCTCTTTTACTATAAGAATTCATTCTTTGTATATAATTATCTTTCTTAATAAATGGACGTTTTATACAAAATTCATCATAATATGTTTCACACTTTTGTAATATTTTCTCAGGACTACCTTTTATTAAAGTTATCTTTTCCTTATCGTTTAATGAAATCATAGAATACTTATACTTACTACTAAAAGGAACATAAGAATATGTGTTAATACTTTTAGTAGGATCAGTCTTAATAAATTCAAGTAGTGCCTTATCAGTAATATTTCCACCTATTATTTTAGAATCTTTATCATAACTACTTGCATTATTATATATAATTGATTTTTTTACTATATCATGATATTTAGAATATTTAAAAAGTTCTAACTCTGTTTGAAATTCTTTATAATTTGCATTTATTAGACCAATTACTTCTAACTTACCTTTAGTTAATGTCCCAGTCTTATCAGTAAAAAGAATATTAAGACTCCCCGCAGTTTCTATTCCTGTTAACTTTCTAACCAAAACATTATTTTTAAGCATTCTCCTCATATTAGAAGACAATACTAAAGTTATCATCATAGGCAAGCCTTCTGGTACCGCCACTACTATTATGGTTACGCTTAGGGTTAAAGCATATAAAATATATGAAGTAATCAAAGGAAAATTCATAATAGTTTCTCTAATTAAATCTATATTAAAATTATTATTTATAACTATAACTGAGAAAAGATATGAGAAGCTTACTAAAAATGCTCCCACATATCCTATACGACTTATTACCTTGGCAAGTGCTGATAACCTTACTTTTAATGGACTTGGAGGTTGAGATTCTTTTAATTCATGTGTTATCTTACCAAATAGTGTATCTTCTCCTACTTCTGTTACCTTCATATATGCACTATTGGAATAAACTACTGTTCCTCTAAAAACCCTATTTTTATCATTAATTGTATTCTTCCACAAATCAACACTTTCTTTGTAAATCTCTTTTGCTTCACCATTTAAACTTGATTCATCTACAGTTAATTCTCCACTCACTAAATATCCATCCGCAGGTATTTTATCACCTACTTCTAGAGATATTATATCCCCAACAACAACATCATCTATTGAAATTTCTTTTAATTTTCCATCACGTTTTACTTTGCATTTAATCTTACTTGCTTCTTCTTGAAGCTTAATAAATGCCTTTTCACTTCCATATTCAGAGATTGATGATATAAAAGACGCTACAAATATAGCTATTACTATTCCTATTGTTTCATACCAATCAAAAGAAGAAAACAAAAATATAACTTTAATAGCCAATGCAATCAATAATATTTTTATAATTGGATCTGATAATGATGCTATTAAAATGTTTATAAATTTATTACTTTTCTTTATTGATATACTATTGCTTCCATATTTTTTTCTTTGTTCTTCTACTTCCCTACTAGTTAGTCCACTATCACTTTTCATCATAAGAAAACCTCCTATAAAAATATATTCTTATATATCCTATATAGAAGGTTTATAATATTACAAATTTCGGCAATTATAACTTAAATAATTTCTTTATGAATTCTATGAATATACTAAAGATATTCCTACGTTTTTTATCTTTATTTGGTACTTCTTCATTCTTTGGAACATTATCATTATTATCTTTACTACTATTATTATCCTCTTTAGGTAGTGTAGGGCTTTTTATTTCCTTTTTTAAAAGTGTTGCCCAATCAGATGAATATGCAACCCAGAAATAATCTATTTTATACCATGTATACTTATTAGTAGTTTTAGTATCTAAAATATTATAAGTTCCCACGTTTACATACCCAAGTATTTTTCCATCTGGTGTTTCTCTAGCTCTTAAGTTACTTGCATTTATTTTTAATTGATCTTTTGTTATATCTCTACTATTTGGTGTTCCTATATTAACTGGTTTAGTAACCCATTTTATTCCACCTGCATTTTTAATTATTGTAAAATCTGTATCAACATAACACACTTCTTCTGGTTTCTTAGTATTTCCTTTTATAACAATTTTCCTATTTGAATTTGTTATCCAATTATTCGAAGAACCTCTTCCAAAAGTCATATGAATATGGTTAGGCACGTTAACATTTGTTCCTTCATTTACTATTAATTGTCCTCTTTTAAATTTAGTACCTACCCTTATATTTTTAAAGTCAGAGTCATTTGAATGCGTTAGAGTCATAAATGCATAATCATTAAATGTTGGAGTTTTAACTTTTGTAGTAGATACCAGCCATATAGTATTAGTTATTTTATTATTTCCTACTCCTTTTATTTGTGTTACAACCATTTCATCACATGGGCAATATATCCCATCTCTTCCAGAATCTCGTCCACCATCATCAATCGGATAATCCTTGTAGTTTTTTGAATTATACCAATGTAATTTATGTGATGCAGTACCACTATAACTTTGCGTTATCCTCATATATTTCATTGGATATACAAAATAATTCATTACCTCACCTCCACTATATTATAGTTAAGATATAAAAAGTGAAATATATCATTAAACTAAAAAAATATAGAAAAATTTCTATATTTTACACAAGTGTAGGTCTTAAGTATATGCCAAAAGGTATATTAGTGTTCCTTAAAATTCCATATATAATTAAAATAATCAATATTATATAGTAAACATATTCTGGAATCTTTATATTCTTATTTTTTAATAGACAAACCATTTTAAAAATCAAATATCCAAAAAGTAATATAAAAACAAGTGGATTATATCGAAAGGACTGATAAAAATCTAATTTTATTAGTGAAAATAACATTCTAGTTATACCGCAACCAGGACAATATAAATTAGTTAATTTATAAAACATACATGGAATTGAAAAATGAAAATATATATTTAAAAAATAATACCCAAGTAATATTAGAATTACTAATAATAACTTAGGTATTTTATTAATTTTATCCATCATTAATTTGAAAAACTATTTAAATCATTTTGAATTAATGCATCAGATATTATTGAAAGTCCAAATAAAGATAATATTAAGTATAATATTGAATTATCAGATATATCTTTTCCATAATTTAATCCTGCATTATATAGTTGTTTTCCTACTTTATAACTCCAGTATATTTTATATAGTCCACATGTTAAAAGTGAATATAGTATTGTTAATCCACCTGAAGTTGAATCATACTCTCCACTAACCTTATTAGCATCATTAGTCATAAAAGCATACCAAAATAACCCATAAATACCACAAGTTATAATTGATAATATAATTGAAAGTGCAATACTTCTATTCTCAACAAGTGATCTTGTATAACCATTTGTATTAGGTTGAGTATTTGTAGTATAAGTAGTTTGTTCGTTTGAAGTAGTCTGTGTAGGTTGTTGTTCAAGAGTTGCTGTTGTATCAGTATTAGTATTAACATTAACATTAGTACTAACATTATCATCAGTAGTTGAAGTAGTATTTAATTGTTGATTTGCTCCACATCCACTACAGAATACTGCGCTATCATCTAGTTCCTTTCCACATTTGAAACAAAATTTGCTCATAAATCCATCTCCTTATCTTTAATAAAAGAATACCATTACTAATTAAATATGTCAATTACTAACTATTTCTTTTAAACTAATCATACATTCCTACTTAACAATAACTTGTGTAAAAGAAAAAACAAGCCTACGCTTGTCGTTCATACTATTTTTGAAGTTTTTTTACATATGCTTTGTTAGAATAAAAATGTCCAACAAACTCCCCTTCATTTACTAGAATTCTCATTCTTGGAGATTGTTCATTGTAATAATTATTTATTCTATTTAATTCTTCACTAGTTAGTCTAGTACCAGAAATTTGTAAAGCACTTCTTAAATTGTCAGTAAGTAGATTTATATTTCCTACTGAAGTATTTAATCTCATTCTGTCCCTCCTTCATGTTCATATAATAAACATACGTTTTTATTATATGCTTGTTTACTTAATTTGATTACTTAATAAACAAAAACGACTTTAAATAAAGCCGCTCACAACTCATACCGAGTTAATATCTAATTGGTACGACGTTAGCTGAGGTTTCTAACAAATGCTCAAAGCTATCCGTTCACTAACTAAATTATATAGTATTTCTTGATACTATTCAATAGTTTAATTTCAAAAAATATTTTTGGTCATTTCATTGAATCTATTTTCTATTTTTGATATAGTATTTCTACATGAGGAGATGATTAAAAATATGAATAATGAAATATATATTTTAATGGATGATTCCGGAAAACTTAACTCAAATGAAAATTCATGTATTTATGGTGGACTTTTCTTTTATTCTAATAAAGATTATATTAATTTTATTAACAAATATAAAAGTATTATCGATTCTATAAAATGCTCCTATTGTTCAAAAGACAAGACTAATTGTGATCAAGATTGTGTAGAAATAAAAGGTACTACAAAACTAAAACCAAAAGATAAAAGACGTTTATTTAATCTTTTAAAGAAACAAAACAATTATGGTGTTTTTATAAATAACAATAGAGTTTATGATAAAATAATGAATGATAAGGCTGCTAGAGGTAGATACTCTGATTATGCTCAAAAAAGAATCGTAAAAGAAATTGTACTATATTCTATACGAAATAAGGCTATTGATTCTAATAAAGAATTATCATTAAACATTAAAATAGATGAAGCAAAAACAAAATCAAATGGATATTATAATTTAAAAGACAGTATATATGAAGAGTTAGTTAATGGAATAATTAATTATGATTATTCTACTATTCATAAACCTTTACTAAACAAAGGACTTAAAATTAAAGTTAGAAACTTTAATTCAAAATATAATTTTGGTATTCAAGGTGCAGATATTATTTCTCATTATCTACATAGTCAGTATGAACAACATTTAAAAGATGGGAAAGATATATCATCTACTACTAGCTTTATAGAAGTTAAACTATTTTTACCATAAAAAAAAGGAACTTACGTTCCTTTTTTCTAACTGAGTCGGTGCTAAGCACTAAATTAAAAATCGAACATCAGTTATAGACCTGACAAGGATTACTCCTTCGGTACAAATAATATAACATATAATTATATTATTTGTCAATTATAGTATATTCAAAAAGTATATTTTTATGATTAATTTATGATAATAAATTAATCATAAAAATCATAAATTAATCATAATGTCAATAATCCTAATCCAAGTTTTCAATAAATTGTTTTAAATTTTTCATTTCTATTTTTGTATTCAATGATTCATAATAAATATCTGTATTATAGTTAAAGAATAAAAATTTATGTTTACCTATAAACATTATATGAGGTTCTATATAATGCAAATTGGTATCTATTATATTTACTACATTCCCATTTTTAAAAGTTGCTTTTTTATTTGTGTAGTTTACAATAAACTCTAACATTTCTTTTATTTCATCATCAAATATCAAAATATCTCTTTTAATTTTTAACATACAAAAAATCCGCCACCTTTCAGTGAACGGATTATCTTGAACCTTCAAACTATAAAAGTTCGAAGGGAATTATCTCTGGTAGCGAGAGGGGGGATCGAACCCTCGACCTTTCGGGTATGAACCGAACGCTCTAGCCAGCTGAGCTACCTCGCCATAAACCAAGTAAACAATAGAATAATATCATAAATATTTACATTTTGCAATAGTATTTTTATCTTTTTGAATAGTTTTAATGCATATATATTATATTATAGTAATATTATTGCCAAAAATAAAGGAACTATGAGCGGTAGTTCCTTTAAAAGTTAATATATTAAAAAGTGAGCATTTTGTAGTTTATTTTTTTTATAAGAAAGGTATATTATTTTATTTTTATTTTAATACTTATCGCTTTTTATTACTCTTATCGACCTCCTTTATGTTTATAAGTATATACTACTAATGTATAAAATATATTAAGGTTTTGTGTTTTTTTTGTGAAATTAATTATTTACAACGTTTTTAATTCTTCTTATCACCTTCTTTTCTATCCTTGATATGTAAGATTGACTTATTCCTAAAAGTTCTGCGACATCTTTTTGAGTCATCTCTTGCCCATTCAACAAGCCATATCTTAATACAATTATTTCTCTATCTCTTGGTGGAAGTTTGTTTATCTCATCTATGACTATCCTTTTATTTAAGTTTTCTTCTAACCCTCTTGTGACTATATCAGGATCAGTCCCTAAGATATCTTCTAGATGTAATTCATTTCCATCCATGTCAAAGCTTAATGATTCATCAAAACTAACCTCTGTTTTGATCTTTTTATTTTTTCTTAAATACATAAGTATTTCATTATCAATACATCTTGATGCATAAGTAGCTAATTTTATATTCTTATCCATACTGTAGGTTTTAATTCCTTTAATAAGGCCAATGGTTCCTATACTTACTAAATCTTCTAAATCAACTTTTGTATTCTCATACTTTTTAGCTAAGAACACTACTAATCTTAAATTATGTTCTATTAGTTTATCTCTTGCGGTTATATCACCATCAGTAGATCTAATAAGATAATACTCTTCCATTTCTTTTGATAATGGCTCTGGAAGTTTATCTGTTGAACCTACAAAAAACATTACATTCTCTAAATCAAATATTTCACCTAACACTAATAATATACTTATCACTTTGTTCCTCCTTCTATAGTTTCACTATTTAAAATCATGTTTACTGATTCTATATTAAATTTTTCATTTGATAATCCAATTAGTGGATTTGTTATCACATGATTATTATCTATTACTATTTTATCTACTATTATACATTTAAGTATTCCATTACCACTTACTGTTTTATATGGTACTAATATAGAATCCTCATAACTTGATTTGATTTTATCACTATGAATTAGTATAATTGGTCGTTTTTTGTAGGGATCCTTTAATTTATTTCCAGTATCTAAAAAAGCATTAAATCTATACCTCTTATTCTTATAATACATATCTACTCTATACTTATTTTGAAATTCCAATTTTAATTTTCTAGTTTCTTTGTAATAGATAAAAAGTATAATTGGTGTTATTAAGATTAATATTACTATATTTAATGAGAATTTATTTGTAGAAAATAAGAGTCCATAATTTTTATAATTAAATTCATTATTTATTAAATACAATGCTCCACCCAATACTATACTTGATAAATAAAGATATATAATATTATTTAAAAAATATTTAAATCCCTTATATCCAAAAGTAGAAAGTATCATAAGTACACTTACTATTATTTTAAATATAAATAGTGTGAAATTATTTAGTTTTACAAATAAAAATAGTATTGATATTCCTCCTACTAAACTACCTAATAATATCTTTTTAAAACTTACATTTCTTTTTAGAATATAAGATGTTGTAGTAAGTAATAAATAATCAAACATAATATTAAGAAGTATTACTAAGTCAATATATACTTTCATATTATCACCAAAACAATCATAAAAAAAAAGAACTAAAAATAGTGTCGTTTTCTATTTATTAGTTCCTTTTATTTATTTTAATCCTTCAATATCTTCTCTAATAAGGTTAAATATCTTATCTAGGTTTTCTATAGTCTTACCTCCACCTTGCGCAAAAGTAGGACTTCCTCCACCATTACCATCAGATAACTGAGAAGCTCTCTTAACTGTTAGACCAGCATGAATATCACATGAGCTTCTACAAATAAACATTACATTTCCATCATTTACATTAGCTATAAATACAAGTGATTTACCAAGCATATTTATAAGAGCATCTGCAAGGCTTTTTAATACATTAGTCTCTTTTCCACTAGTTCTTAATAATACAGCTTTAACACCATTTATCTCTTCTACATTATTTAAATATTCTTCAATATTATTTGATTCTAATTTAACCTTTTCATCTTTTAACTTCTTCTCTAGTAAACGTACTTCATTTTGAACATATCCAAGTTCATTCTTACTATAGATAATATCTTTATAAGAAGAAGTACCTTCTTGGTCTAAAACAACATTAAATTCTAAATCTATACCAAGGCTTTGTGCTTCATCTAATATAGATTTAGCTTTAGATAAATATTTTCTTATCTCTTCAGTATAACTTTTTACTACTTCACCAACTAATTGTTCTACATTATGTTTAGTGGTTGCCTCAATTCTATATAAGTTACTACCTTTTGATTCTAGTTTAATTATTGCAAATTTTTCTATTTCAGAAGTATTTTTAACGTGTGTTCCACCACATAGTTCTATAGAATCCCCTATTTGTACTACTCTTACTATGTCCTTATATTTTTCATTAAATAGTGCCATTGCGCCAAGCTTCTTAGCTTCTTCTAGTGGCATCTCTCTAATTACTGTATCTATATTTTGCGAGATTTTTTCGTTTACTGCTTTCTCTATTTCTACTGCTTGTTCTTCATATATTTTTCCAGTATAAGTAAAGTCAAATCTAAGTCTTTCATTATCTACATAGCTTCCAGCTTGATGAATATTAGAAGATAATACTTCTTGAAGAGTTTTTTGAAGTATATGTACACTACTATGGTTAGCTGCGGTATCTAATCTTTTATCTTCCATTATTTTTATAGTACATATATCATTTAAACTAACTGAACCTTCAACAATTTGTGCCTTATGTAGATTTTGTCCATTAGGAGCTTTTACAACATCTATTATTTTAGCTTTAAAGTTTGCATTCTTAATAGCACCTGTATCACAAACTTGTCCTCCACCAGTTGCATAAAAACATGTTTTATCAAGAATTATGTATCCATCACTATCTAATTTATCTACAAGTTGTCCATCTTTTATAAGACCAATTACCTTACTTTCCATTTCATACACATCATATAAAAATTCACTTGGTGTTTTAAATGATAATAATACTTCATTTTGTATAGACATACTATTATCTTTTTTATGACTGTTTTTAGCAAGTTGTCTTGCCTCATTCATATAACGCATAAATTCATCTTTGTCAGTAGTAAATCCTTCTTCTTCTAAGTATTCCAAAGTAAGTTCAAATGGGAATCCATATGTATCATATAATTTAAATACATCATATCCACTTATCGTTTTATCAGTTGATGTTGATATTAATTGATATAGTTTTCTCTCTCCTGCTTCTAGTGTATTATGGAATAACTCTTCTTCTTGAAGAATTTGTGTTTTTACTACTGCTTTAGTATCAACTAATTCCTTATAAGAATCTTTCATAGTATCTACTACTACATCTACTAATTTATATAAGAATGAATCATTTATTCCTAGTTTTTTTCCCATTCTTACACTTCTTCTTAATAATCTTCTAAGTACATATCCTCTACCTGTATTTTCAAATATTGCACCATCTGATAATGCCATTACTACTGCCCTTATATGGTCAGCAATTACCTTATATGGCATTTCTTGATTATATTCTTTTCCAGCTAATTGTGCGATTTTTTCTATTATTGGAGTAAATAAATCAGTCTCAAATGTAGAATCTACACCTTGGAATATACAGCACCATCTCTCAAGTCCAGCACCTGTATCTATATTCTTATGTGGAAGTTCTTGATAATCATCACGATCTACACCATTTTTAGAATTAAATTGACTAAACACGTTATTCCATATTTCAATATATCTACTTTGGTCTTCGTCTCTAGAAAACTTTAAGAAGGCATCGCCCTCCTTATCATATTCTACTCCTCTATCATAGAATATTTCTGAGTCAGGTCCACATGGCCCTTCTCCTATTTCCCAAAAGTTACCATCTAATCTTATTATATGAGATTTATCAAGACCTAGCCCCGCCCATTTATTATAAGCCTCATCATCCTTTGTATATACAGTAACATATATCTTATCTTTATCTATTCCCATCCATTCTGGACTAGTTAAAAATTCATATGCAAACTCTAATGCTTCAGATTTAAAATAATCTCCAATTGAAAAGTTACCCATCATTTCAAAGAATGTTTGATGAGATTTAGTAACCCCAACATTATCTATATCGTTAGTACGAATACATTTTTGAATTGTAACTATTCTCTTATTATCAGGTACCACTGTTCCATCAAAATATTTTTTTAGTGGAGTTACTCCTGCATTTATGAAAAGTAGGCTATCATCACCCTGTGGAACTAGTGGTGCACTCTCCATTACTTTATGTCCTTTTGATTCAAAGAAGCTTATCCATTTATTTCTTATCTCATTACTTGTTAGTTTTTCCATGTTCTTCCTCCTTGTGAACTATTTCTTTAACATCACGTTCAAGTCCTTCTAGTGTATCATTAATTAAGCAATAATCATAGTCATTAAAACCATCTAAAGCCGTTTCAGTTTTATGAGATTGTTGCTCGGCAGTTAATTCCGTTTCAAAGTTAATTCTTTTAACATTTATAACTACTACATCATCAAATTTTTCTTTAATACCTGTAATTTCTATAGGAAATCTTATATCACTAATTATCATTACATCAAAAAAGTGACTTAATATATCAATATCTTCTATAGTTCTATCAACAAAAAATCTTTCCTTGCCTAGTTTTTCCCTTATTACATCAGTTCCTAAACGTTGTAATAATTCTCTTGGTTTAGTCTCTTCACTACCATCCCATCCAAAATAATCCTTAATATACATTTTTAAATACTTTGCGATTTGAGTTCTACAAACCTTATATCCCATTTCCTTATAATCTTTTTCAAGAAAATCACCAATTGTATCTTTTCCATTCCTAGCTGGACCACTAATCAAATATACTTTCATAATTCCTCCTATTATTAAAGAAAAAAAGACCAATATGTAGGAGCGAATTATCGCGGTACCATCCTACTTTGATCTTAATTAACTAGTAAACTCCGAAGTAGCTTTCAATATATTTTATCTACTATTTCACACCAACAATAGCTCTCTTTAAGATAATTATATACCTACTTATCTTCATCAACGTTATTTATTATTTATCATATTAACAATTTCATATTTCTCATTAAAGAAATTAAATATAATCTTTATACAAGAAATTATTGGAGTTGCTAAAACCATACCTAGTATACCAAAGAAATGACCAAATATCAATAACCCAATCATAATTGTAACTGGATGTAATTTCATTGTTTTACTCATAACTATTGGATTTAAGAAATAACTTTCTAAAAATTGTGCTATTACAACAGCAAGTAATGTAAATATTCCAGTCGCAGGACTAATTGTAAATCCTACTATAACCGCAGGTATTCCCCCAATATAAGGCCCTATATATGGTATTACATTAGTAACCGCACAGAACATTCCAAATAACATAGGTGAAGATAATCCTGCAATAGCTAATGTAATTGATTGGAATATAAATAGTAACAACATTATTAATAAAGTACCTTGTACATAGCTTTTTAATGTTTTATTTAATCTATCAGTTAATGTTATCGCATCTGCATGAATACTCTTTGGTAATAAATTAAATAAATGCTTTCTAACGTTATTAAAATCAAACAACATATAAAACGCAATAAATAAACCAAATATTATATTTAATCCACCACTTACTATTGAAGAAGCTATAGAAATAACTTTATTTGGAAGTGTAACAGTAAGCCCTGATACAATGTTTGATAGCCCTCCATATAGTTGTTCCTTTATATTAGTAAAATCATAATCATAAATATTATTTAACTTATCAAATAAGTTTTCCCCAAAATTTTTAATATTATTTAATACACTTGGAGCACTTCCAATAAATTCATTTATTTGATCCGCAAATGATGGAATCAATAATACAAAGAATAATACAACTAAACTTATAAATGATAAGAATACCATTACTGTAGCAATTGCTCTTTTAAAACCATTTTTCTGTAGCCACGTAACTATAGGATCTAGAAGCCAAGCAATTATTATTCCTATAAAGAATGGTGACAATATAGATAATACTGCTCCTAAAAAATTTAATAACTTCCATTCCTTTATCAAATATGTTGTAACAAGTATTAAACCTATAATCATAAATGCAAACATAATTTTAAGTATGTTTCTACTAACTTTTATGATTTCATTTAATTTAGGTATATCTAATTTTTCATTATCTTTATCTTTTTTCATCTTAACCTCCCTATATATTATTAATATAACATAAAAATTGTGATTAGTTCTACATTAATAATAATTTTTTACAAAATAGTGTAAACCAAATAATAAAGAGCCCAAAAGGCTCTTTAATTACATCATATTTTCTAGATTATTAGTTACTTCTTTTTTTACTTTGTTGAAAGATTTTTCAATATCCTTCATCATATCTGGATTATACTTTTTATAAAGCATTAGTCCAACACCACCTAGTGCTGTCATACAAAGTAAAACTTTAGTACCATTTTTCATATGCTTCACCCACTATCAAATATGATCGGCATAACTGCCATTAATATTATTTGTAAATATAAAATAATTATTCATCAATTTTAATTTTTTCTATAAGCATATCTTTTAAGGTTGTTCTTCTTCCTACAAAAGAATAAGTCTCAGTAGCAATTCTTAAAGCATTAACTTCTCCAACAAGAATTAATCTCTTCTTAGCTCTAGTAATAGCTGTATAATACAATTTTCTATAAAGCATTTTAGAATAGAATCTAGATACCAAAAGTAATACTGTATCAAATTCACTACCTTGTGCCTTATGTACACTAATGGCATATGCAAGCATTAACTTTTTATAATTTGATGGTGTATATTTTACTAAGTTACCATCAAAATCCACTGTAATACTCTTAGTATCAATACTATCAATTATACCAATATCTCCATTAAACACATTATCTTCTGGCATATTAGTTAACTGTAATACCTTATCTCCTTCTCTAAATACATCTTCATCTACAAACACCTCATTCTTATCAGGACTTGGTGGATTAAATATTTTTTGAAGAGACCTATTTAAATTATCTATACCAGTAAGTGTTTTATACATAGGTGCTAAAACCTGAAATTTTTTAAAATCTTCACTTACATAATCACTAGCTATCATTTTAGATGTTCTTAACATATCTCTTGTTTCTACAAAAGTTAAATCATAACTTTTCTTAAATATTTTTTCATCAATAATACCTTCATTAAATTGATATGCAAAGTCTATTATTGTTGAACCCTCTTTTTGTCTATATACTTTTTTTAGACTAATTACTTCTACTCTACCGGAATCTATTATATCTCTTAATAATTGTCCAGGACCAACACTAGGCAATTGATTATAATCTCCAACTAAAATTATTTTTGTATCAACTCTTAAACCTTTAAGTAAACTATCAAATAAAAATATATCAACCATACTAGATTCATCAATTATTACAAAATCAACATCACTTTTATTATACTCATTAACCGCAAATTTATTTAATTCCTTATTCCATTTTAAAAACCTATGAATAGTGGATGCAGGTAAATTAGTTGCTTCACTTACTCTTTTACTTGCTCTTCCTGTTGGTGCTAGAAGTGCTACATGTTCCAAAGTTTTTTCTGTATTATATTTATGAATAGTCTGATATAAATCTATAATTGACTTTATAATAGTAGTTTTCCCAGAACCAGGTCCACCCGTTATCACAAGGAAGTTCTTCTCTAAAGCTCTTTTTATCGCAAGTGTTTGTATATCATCATATTTAATATTGCTAAATTCTTCTAAAAGTGATATATCCTTATCTAATGATTTATACTTTTCATCCTTTAAATTAGTTAAATATTTTATTCTTTTCGCAATATTTTCCTCTGCTTCATATGTAGAAGTTAAATAATATCTATCATCTTTTTTTAATACTTTTAAATTTAATATTAAATCATTTAATGATGAAATAAATTTTTCTTCTGATACTTCTATATGCAAAAGATTATTAACAAACTTATATATTTCATTAATTCCAAAATAACTATATCCAGTTACATTTGTTTTTTCATTAAAAGCATAAAATATTGCGGCACTTATTCTTCTCTTACTCTTAGTTGAATATCTATTATCAAGCGCTATTCTATCAACTGTTCTAAAAGATATATCATTTACTTGATAAAAGGCTTCATATATATTTTTTGATATAACTTTTTCCGAATCTTTTTTAAACTTATTATATATAAGCATCGCATCTTTTGTATTAAATCCCATATCCGTTAAATAAAGAATTGTATTATAACTAGATTCATATTCTGTAAGTGTTGTATATATTGAATCAACCTGTTGTTTTGATATAGTTGGAACTTGTAAAAGTTTTTCTGGTTCCTTAAGAATTATATCTAATGCCTTATTACCTAAAACCTTTACTATTTTTTCAGCTTTCTTTTTACCAATACCCTTAAACAAATCACTTGATAAGAATTCTACTATTGAATCTTTTTCTTCTGGTTTTAATCTCTCATACTTACTAGATTCAAATTGTGTCCCATATCTAACATGTTCAATAAACTTACCATACATTTGATAGTTATCTATATCATTTAAATCTACAAAATATCCAGTAAAAGTCACTTCACGTGACTTATATTCTTCTAAATCATTACTCGTATCTTTTATCTTTATTACACCTATGATGTAGTTATTATCTCCTCTAAATATTATTCTCTTTATTTGACCAATTATATATGAATTCATAAACTTCTCCTATTTATTTGTATTGTTATAATAATTAAATTCTTGAATATCTCTTGACAGTTCTTCTAATTCATTTGCTTCTACCCCACTATTTAGAATTTCTTCTATATCAAATATAAGTGCGGATATAGAATTATATTTACGATAATCTATATCATATCTTTCTAATATTTCTATCCAAGCATCACTCAAATAAATATCATTTTTAATTTTTTTAAGTTTAGTCTTCTCTATATCTGGTATTAAACTATCATAATCAATATTATCCATTTTATCACTCCAATATATATTATAACTCATAGACAGCAAATTTCCTAAAAAAAAATGTACAACGTTATTAAAGTTATACACATAATAAAATTACAATTAAAAAAGATGCTAAAAGCACCTTGATAACTTATTAACTACAGTAACCTTCTCCGGCTTTATCTCCCTTGTTGTATTGCTGATTAGAGATAGCACAAGAGGCTTCAGTTATCTTATCCTTTAATACACCACCAAATGTATTAATAACACCTATCAATACGATTGAGATTAACGCAATAATTAATACATATTCTACTAACGCTTGACCTTTATTATTTTTCATCATATTCATGCACCACCTATTTTTCTTATACTCTAATATTATAACGTTTTTGATGTTTTGTCAAATACTTTTAAATGATTTGATAACAAAATTAAAATATGCTATAGTTAGTTTGGTGAATATAATGAAATTATGTATTAATGATAAGAAAATTGAATTAAAAGAAGCAAATACTTTTTTCAAAGAACTACGCGGATTAATGTTTAAAAAACATATTAACTATGCTCTTAAATTTAGATGTAATGGAATACATACATTCTTTATGAAAAGTAATATTGACGTTATACTAACAGATAAACATAATAATGTCCTATATACTTATAAAGACTTAAAAAGAAGAAGAATTATCCTACCAAAAAAAGATGTTTATTACACATATGAATTACCGCCTAATACCATTAATGAAGATATAAAAAAAATAAGAATTGTCAATTAACAATTCTTATTTTAATATTGTCCAAAGTATTACTATGATACCTAAAATTACACGATACCACATAAATAATTTAAAATCATTTTTTCTAAGATATCTAAGTAGTAGACTAATACATAATAAGCCAATTACAAATGATGTTACTACCCCTACTATAAACATAGGTAAATTTGCCATTATAAGACTAATAGTTCCATCTTTTAAAAGACTTAATATTACAGCTCCTAATACAACAGGTGCCGATAAATAGAATGAGAATTTAGCTGAGTCTTCTCTTTTTAATTTCATAGCTCTTCCAGCAGCAATTGTTGTACCACTTCTAGAAAAGCCAGGAATCAATGCAAATACTTGGCTGCATCCAATTAAAAAGGCATCTTTTAAACTCATTTGAGAAATTTCTTTCTCTTCCTTACATTTTTTATCTACTACATAAATAATTATACCCATAACTATTAATGCAAGTGCAATAATAATATAATTATTTCTTATTAAATTTTCTATTACATCTTCAAATAATACACCCGTAATAGCCGCTGGTATAGTAGCAACTACTATATACCAAAATACTCTACCATTGCTGTCTTTAACACCTTTAGTTAATCCTGAAGATATAATTTTAATAAAATCTTTAAAGAAATAAATACAAATTGCAAGCAATGTACCGAAATGTAGAGCTATATCAAATGATAGTTCTAAGTCTGGTGTTATGCTACTCCCTATTCCAAATAGATTTCTAAAAATTATTAAATGTGCACTTGATGATATTGGTAAAAATTCCGCAATTCCTTGGATAATACCTAAAATAATTATTCCTAACATACTTTTCTCCTTCTATTCTTAATAAGAATAACACATATTTTTTATTTAGAAAAGCATTTTATTTTAATAAACGTTCTTTTTCGACTTTATAAAATTTTTTTAATGTTTTAGCTTGGTATACATTATAATCATTTAATTGTTTACGATTTTCAAATTTATCTAGATCAGGATAAGATATTATTTGTTTTATATAAGCAAATACAAAATCAGCATATTCTTTTGGATAATCATTTAATATCATATTTACTGTTGTTAGAAAATAAGCATTGCTTCTTAACTCTTCAGTAGCTATTAAATTCGCATTCATCCAAAAGTCATCTATTATTTGAACATTCTTATATCCTTCTTCTATTACCTTAGAATAATCAAATTTATCAATTTGTCTTCTTGGTACTCTTAAACCATATAGTGAAAGTACATTATATTGAGTTTTAAGTTCTTCTAAGAATCCAAAAGAGAAATCATTTAATCCATTTAACTCATTCATTATATGTTTTTCTTTTCTATCAAAACTACTTTCGCATTTAGCATCAATAATTCCTTGTGTAATTATATCTTTTTTATTGTGAATATAAAATTTATATCCTACATCTCTTGTAATAAAAGAATACAAGTTATTAATAAATTCTTCATAATTATCACTTTCTTCAAAAAGTGTGCGGACATCTTCTGAAGTAAGCCTATTTATTTCCTCTTTAGTTTTTAATTCACTGATTATTTTTTTCAATTTCTTCACCATACCTTTTTAAATATTTGAATATAATCATCAACCAAAATAAAATCTATCTTATTTTTTATCTCTTTTGGTATTTCCTCTAAATCAGGTTCATTCTCTTTTGGAATAAACACACGCTCTATACCACTACGGAATGCCGCAATTGATTTTTCTTTTAATCCCCCTATTGGCAATACCTTACCAGTTAAAGTAACTTCACCTGTCATAGCAACATCAGATGATACTTTTTTATTTAATAATGAACTAAGTATCGCAGTTGTAAGTGTTACTCCAGCACTTGGACCTTCCTTAGGAATTGCACCCTCTGGCACATGAATATGGAAATCATTTTCCCTAAAGATTTTATCATCAAGCTTAAACGTTTTTGCATTAGCCTTTATATAACTAAGTGCGATTGTTGCGGATTCTTTCATTACATCCCCTAAAGAACCAGTTAAAACTAAGTTACCTGTACCACTAAAATATGTAACTTCAACTTGTAATAAATCACCACCATATGGTGTATAGGCAAGACCATTTGCGACACCAGCAGACAATAATTCCTTATCATTATTATCCAAATACTTTTTATTACCTAAATATTTTTTAATATTACCATTATTAATTATGCAATTAGATTTAGTATTATTCATAACAATGTCTTTTACTATTTTTCTAATTACTGTAGCAATTACTCTATCTAACTCTCTTACACCAGCTTCTTTTGTATATCCTCTAATTATTGTAAGTATTGCATCATCTGTAAATCTTACATTTTTTGAGGTTAATCCATGTTCTGTAATTTCTTTTGGAATCAAATGCTTTTTTGCTATATCAAGTTTCTCATACTCAGTATAAGAATATAATTCAATAATTTCTAACCTATCTCTTAATTCATTAGGAATCTGTTCTATATAATTAGCTGTAGTTATAAACATAACATTGCTTAAATCAAACTCTTCTTCAATAAAAAGATCTATAAACTTATTATTTTGTTCTGGATCCAATACTTCAAGTAAACTTGATGCAGGATCTCCTTTTATATCTTTTGTCATTTTATCTATTTCATCTATTATAAATACAGGATTCGTTGTACCAGCCTTTTTCATTCCTTGGATTATTAAACCTGGATTTGCACCTAAATAAGTTCTTCTGTGTCCGACAATTTCTGCCTCATCATTTATCCCACCTACAGATATTTTTGTAGTTTCTCTTCCTATACTTTTAGCAATTGATTTAGCAAGTGTTGTTTTACCTACTCCAGGAGGTCCAACAAAACATAGTATTGGACTCTTTAAATTGTTTGTTTTTTGTTTTACAGCTAAATATTCGATTATACGTTCCTTAGCTTTATCAAGCCCAGAATGAGTACTATCCAAGTATTTCTTTACCTTCACTAGATTTGTTTCGTCTTTTGTAAAATTATCCCATGGTAAATTAATAAGCCAATCAATATAATTTCTTATTATTCCAACTTCAGGAGAAAGTGAACTACACATTTCATATCTTGATATTTCATATTCAAGTTTTTCTCTTACTTTTTTTGGACAATTTAGCTTCCTTATTTTATCTTTTAATAAATCTATATCAGTATCTTTATCATTAATATCGCCTAATTCTTCTTTTATTGCCTTTATTTTCTCTCTCAAAACATATTCTTTTTGAGATTCATCCATTTTTTTTGTAACTTCTCGTTCTATTTCCTCTTCTAGTTTCATAACTTCAATATCACGATTAATATCATCAAGTATCATTTTTACTCTACTAGTAGATGAAACCTCTTCAATATATTCTTTTTTTCTTTCAAACGTTGTTGGAAGGAAAAGCGCAATTATATCCGTTAATCTACTTATACTAGTAATGCCCGCAATTTGACCTAATACTGAGTTTGACATATAAGGAACTTCTTTTACATACACCTCTATATGTTTATTAAGTGCCCTTGAATATGCAAGTTCTTCTTTTATATCTAACTCATCTTCCTCAGTATCACTAACCATTGCTTCAAATAAATTATCATCTTTTGTATAAGCATGTACATAAACACGATTAATTCCAGATAAAATTATTCTTGTTTTTCCATTAGGCATATCAATTTTCATTTTTATAGTGGCCAAAACCCCTATTTTAGGAAGTTCTGATATATCTGGATCTATTTCTAACAAATCTTTTGGATTTACAATTACTATATTATTTTCATAGAAAGATTCTGCAAGTGAGATTACTTTCTTATCATTATCACTATCAAATTCTAGTCTTATTTCACTCCAAGGAAAAAGAACCATATTTCTAATTAACAAAACTGGTAAGCTTGTTTTAGTCATGGTTCCACCTCCTACAAAGTATGCTTACTATTATAACTTTTTTATACATAAATTACAAGTAGATTTATACCTAAATTTAGATTAGTGTTGATAAACAAATTAAGATTAAGTATTATTAAATTGTAAGATGCTTACAAGAAAGATATGAAGAAAATGAAAAAATTTCAAAATTGTTATTAGTTCTCACTATAAAAAATATGATGTTAATATGCAAATATCAAATGACAAAAGTATGGGCTTTGATTTAGTTATAGCAATAAATACATCTATGCTTGAAAGTCTAGGTCAAACAACATCAAAAGAATTTAAAAAAGATGATTACTTAAAATATGAAAATGCAGGATATACAGTTACAGAATATAATGAAACAAATGACAAAGCAACATATGAAAGAGTTAGAATATCAAAGTTATTTTGATTTAGAATATAAAGTTACACTCCCAGAGAAACCAATTTCTTCTAATGCCACTTCAGTATCAGAAGATGGTAAGACTCTAACTTGGAAAATGACATATAGAAAGAAAAATAGTGTTCAATATGAATTTAAATTAGGTAAAGATGAAATAAAAAAAGAAAACTCCAAAAGAGAAAAAAGAGACTAATTAGTCCCTTTTTTATTGCATTAATTTATTTAGTTTTTCTACTTCTTCTTCTAATTTTTTTCTATCCATATCAACAATATTCTTTGGTGCTTTATTAACATAAGATTCATTTGCTAATAAATTTTTTCTTCTTTCAATTGATTTCTTTAAAGATTCTATTTCTGCTTGCAATTTAGAATCATCTAATTCTTGGCCCTTATAGTAATAAGTAATATTTATAAAACTAGAACTATAATTAACAGTTAATAAATCAGCTTGAACTTGAGCTTGACAAGAAGAAACTATAGAAGAATCTTGAATTTTCAATTGTTGTGTATATATTTTAGATAAACCCTCTTCAACATCAAATCTAACCAACGCTTCTTTAGTTATATTATTGTTTGCCTTTAAATTTCTTATCGCAATTATATCCTTCATTACTTTATCTAATACTTCAGTATCATGAGTAAAAATCATATTCTTAGATTCTTTTGGATAACTTGATATCATAATTGATTCAGCATCTTTTATAGGTAGCATAGAATAAATTTCTTCAGTAACATAAGGCATAATTGGATGAAGCATTTTTAATATATCTGTTAGTACTTTTAATAGCACACTCTTAGTAGTATTATTTACTTCTATTTTAGAAAGTTCAATATACCAGTCACAGAAATCATTCCATATAAATGAATATAACATACTACCAACATTATTAAATTCATATTTATCCATACTATGTCTTACTTTTTTTATTGTCTCATTTAATCTTGTTAATATCCATTTATCACTAATAGATAAGTTATCCATTGTATATAAGTCGCTATTAAATCCCTCTAGATTCATTAATACATAACGTGATGCATTCCATAATTTATTTATAAAATTCCAAGTAGATTTAATTTTTTCTTCATCATATCTTAAATCCATACCAGCTGATGATGATGTTGATAAGAAATATCTTAATGAATCACATCCATATTCATTAATCACATCCATTGGATCTACACCATTACCAAGTGATTTAGACATTTTTCTACCTTCTTTATCACGAATAAGTCCATGAATTAAACAGTCTTTAAATGGTCTTGAATTTGTAAAATGTAATCCTTGAAAAGTCATTCTATTAACCCAGAAAGGAATAATATCATATCCAGTTACCAATACATCATTTGGATAATATCTTTTAATATCTTCAGTTTCCTCTGGCCATCCAAGTGTTGAGAAAGGCCAAAGTGCACTACTAAACCATGTATCTAGTACATCAGTATCTTGTACCCAACCTTCTCCTTCGGGAGCGACTTCACCAACGTATACCTCATCGCCTCTATACCATGCAGGAATTCTATGTCCCCACCAAAGTTGACGAGAAATACACCAGTCATAGGTAATCTCCATCCAGTGATTCATAACTTTTTCAAATCTAGATGGAACAAAGTTAACCTTGGTATCTTTGTTTTTTTGATTAGCTAAAACTCTATCCGCAAGAGGTCTCATCCTAACAAACCATTGTTTTGATAAATATGGTTCAATCGCAACATCAGTTCTTTCGCTGTGACCTACACTATGAGTCATCTCTTCTATTTTAATTAATAAATCTTTATCTTTTAAATCCTTAATTAAAGCTTCTCTACATTCTTCTCTAGTCATTCCTACATACTTGCCAGCATTTTCATTCATAGTTGCATCAGGATTCATTACTACTATTCTTTCCAAATTGTGACGATTTCCAACTTCAAAGTCATTAGGATCGTGTGCTGGAGTAATTTTAACAACACCTGTTCCAAATTCAGGATCAGCATGTATATCTCCTACTATAGGTATTGCTTTATTTACTATAGGAAGAATTACATTTTTTCCTATTAAATCTTTATATCTTTCATCACTTGGATTAACCGCAACCGCAGTATCTCCGAATAATGTTTCAGGACGAGTTGTCGCAACTTCTAAGTATTTATCCATTCCTTCAATATAATATTTAATGTAGTAAAATGCTCCCTTATCTTCTTTATATATAACTTCTTCATTAGATAGTGCTGTCATAGCTTCGGGATCCCAATTTATAATTCTTTCTCCTCTATAAATTAATCCCTCATTATATAAATCTACAAATACTTTTTTAACAGCTTTTGAAAGTCCATCATCAAGAGTAAATCTCTCTCTTGAATAATCAAGTGATAAGCCCATTTTAGCCCATTGTGCATGAATATTTTCAGCATATTCCTTCTTCCAATCCCACGCTACTTTAAGCCATTCATCTCTATCCATTTCTCTAGGTTTAATTCCCATGTCCTTTAACTTTTTATCAACCTTTGCTTGAGTTGCAATACCAGCATGATCCATTCCTGGCAACCATAATGCATCATATCCATCCATTCTTTTATAACGAATAATAATATCTTGAAGTGTAGTATCCCATGCATGACCTAAATGTAATTTTCCAGTTACATTTGGAGGTGGTATTACTATACAAAATGGTTTCTTGCTTTTATCAGTACCTGCCTTAAAATAATCATTTTTAAGCCAGAATTCATATTTATCTTTTTCTACTTCTAAGTGATTGTATTTTTTGTCTAACATATTCATCTTCTCCTTTATCATTTACTTTTCCCTGTACATATTCATCTATATGAATAAAATATTCTACAAATTTATTCTTATCCTTACAATCTAATCTTTCATATAAATTCCAAATCATATTATTATCTGATATATATTTATATGAAGGTATAAAATTAATATCATATAGATATGAAAGTGTTCCAACAACCTTATCTGCATCTGTTTTTTTATACTCATTATGAATTTGTTCATCATCAAAAAATTCTTCTCTAACTTCCATAGAGATTTCTCCAGATGAAGATATATCAAGTTCATCAAGATTAGCCCAAATATTAAATATATCTATTTTATCCGCATCTCTTATTAATTTTAACTGAGTAAGTGTTCTCTCATCATCCAACTTTTTAAGAGAATATTTATTATGTCCTGCAACACATTCCCCTATAATTGGATAAACTGATGTATCCTTTGTAAACTTAGTTATTAGTCCTTCATCAAATAATAAATAAGCCCCAAAATCAGCATGATCCATTGTACCAATATCGCTTAATGTATCAAACTTTTTTATTTGTTCAAATCTACCAATATCATGTATAAGTCCAATAAGTGTAGCAAGTTCAACATCTTGATTGTTTAAGTTCAAGCTTGAAGCAAGCATATTAGATAACTTAGAGACTCGATATGAGTGGTTATATTTTAACACAGTAATTCTATTAGTCATATCAAATTGTTTTGTATATGAATCAAAGGCTTCCACTTTATCACCTCCAAATAAAAAACGAGCAAATTATCCCAAAGGACGATTTACTCGTGGTACCACCTTAATTTATAATATAAAATATTATCTTATTCAGTTATAACGTAACAAACGTAGCTTCTTACTAAACTCAGAAGTTATGCTCCACCACTACCTTCAGTTATTTAAATTATTAGTTTTCACCAAACACTAACTCTCTCCAAATTTAAGCTAACCTACTCCTTGGTTTCCTCGCTTTGTTTAAAATTATAAAACAAATTATTTAATTTGTAAAGAAACTATTACTTATATTTGAAATTAACTTGATTTACTTACACTCTGCTTTACTACAACTATACTCCGTTCCATTTATTGTAACTGGGATTTTTAAAATGGCATTTTGGTATAAAACGGTGCCATTTTCATTTCTAAAAAAAGTTGCATCAGTTAATTTTGTACTAACTCCATTACTACTTTCTGTTTTAAATAGTCCTTCGCTTGTTAACTCTTTTAACGTTACATTATCAGTCTTATACATATCACAATAAGTATTAACTGCATTCTCTAAAGTTTGAACATAAAATGTACCTTTTTCCTTTGCATTATTTTGCATTATGTTACTACTTACTGGTATTACTATTAATAATACTAATCCTATTATAACTATTACTACTATTAATTCTGTTAATGTAAAACCTTTTTTATTCATAATCTTATTACTTACACTCTACTTTAGTACAAGTGTAATCTCCTCCATCTTTTGTAAATTTTAATTCAAATCTATTTTCAAATGTTTGAGTATTATTATAATTGTAATAACTTACTTTATTATTTTCCTTAGATAAAGTTATATTATCGCCACTAATTACTACACTAGGATCACTAAATTCATCTAAATATCCATTTAGTTTTAATATATTAGTTAACTCATCATATGTATAAATCTTATTATATGATTCTGGTAAATTTTTAGTTGAATAAGACTCTATTGCTTCTTGATATTTAGCTACATAATTCTTAAAATCTTTTGTAGAATCATTACTTAAAACCTTCATAAATATAAATCCAATAGCTACTACAACTACTATTGCAACTATAACAATCTTTGTATAATCAGTACTTCTTCTCATATTCTCACCATAATAATTATAGCATTGCCACTATCAAAATACAAGATTAATCATATAGTATAATGGGTGGTAAGAATGTTTAATAGCAAAAAACATGGATTCTTCTGTAGATGCGATATGTGCAAGTACAAAAGAATCCATAGTGTTTGGTATCTATGCCTATTAGCTGCGTTAGTAATAATAATATTTTATCAAGCAATACTATTAATATTTATAACATCAAGACTAAATGCTGTCTTCCTACTTTTTATGCTTATTATTCTCACCATTGGAATTGGCAGGATGATAATCTGATATTATTTTATTAGATGCAATTAATTTTTCTATTAAATAATAAACCTCTTTTGTATTTATTACTTCTTCTTTATTTAATTCTAATTTATCTGGTATAAGCATTAAAGAAAATAATAAATATAATTCTTCACTCGTTAATGGATTATTTTTAAGATATAGTGCTAACAATGTCTTAAATGGTACATTTAAAAAATCATTATTATAAAATGTAAGTAAATCATAAATAGGACTATCTACTCTTGCATTATCCCAACTTATCAAAAATCTATTTTCTGTTCCTATTAAATGATCTAGTTCTAGATTACCATGTATTAAACATAATCTTCTAGAACTTTTTTTTGATTCTTCATCATACCATTTATCTAGAAAATATTTACTAGCATCTAAACTTCTAAAAATCCAAGAAATATTTCTAATTAATAAATATAGACTAGGAGGTATAAATTGTTGTTCTTCTATAACTAATCTTATATTATCATAATATTTTGTAAGACTCTCTATATAATCTGTTTTCTCTTCATAAAAAGCTTTTACTTCTTCACTACTAATACTTTTATAAAAAGCTGTTTTATTATGTAATAATGAATCAAGTAAAATTATATCATTTGCTCGTGATGCCCTATCATCATGAACCTCATCTATATAAGGAAATATCATAAAATCATCTTGATCATCATTTATATAATCAAGATAATTATCAAATCCCCTACTATTTAAATATCTAAATAGTTCTCTAGTATCCTTATTTTTTCTTTTCTTAACAACAAACTTTCCACTTGGAGAATCAATTATTCTTATATTATTATTAAGTGTTAATTTATCTATTCTATAATTATATTTTTCTAAAACATCTTTAACACTATTCATTTTTACTTGAAGAAGGTACTATAATTTTACTTCCTGTTTTTATATCACTCATATCGTTATATTCTTCTAACTCTTCTCTTGTTACTCCATATTTTTGTAACACTACATCTATTGTATCTTCTTCTTTCATTATATATACAGAATATGTTTTATATGTTTCTATATTATCTTTAAATGATGAAAATATTGAACTAACATTATTATTTACCATCTGAGGTTTATTAGTATCATTATTAGTATTATTATTAGAGGTATTATTCTCATATATTAATTCATTACTAGTTTCTACACTCTCAGCATTATTAATAGTAGTATTATCATTATTATTTTGTTCACTTTCTTCTACTATTTCTTTTTTAGTATCAAATTCAAGTGGAACTTTTTTTGATGTATCTAAAAACAAATCATCAAGTACTCCATCATTTTTTGATTCTCTATTACTACTATTTTTATCTTCTAATTCTAAAGCATCAAAGTCTTCAATTACATCTTCAACAGGTAAAACTACTTCTTTTTCTTCTATGTTATCAATACATAATGTTATATTAAGCCTCATTTTTTCTTCATCAATAACTTCATAAGTAAAATCATCTATATCAAGTGTTATATTTGATGTATCATATTTTTCATCTAATTCTATATCTACAGGTATTTTATATGAAAACTCCTCATCTATTTGACTTGCTTGTGTCATTTTATATGTTCCTTCAAGAATAAAATATCCACTTATTAAATTATCTTTTTCTACTCTTAATGTATGTTCCAAAGAGATGCTTGTTACTTTTGAAATCATTGTTTTAAATTCAATTTCCTTTGTAAAAGGTACTAACTTTTTCATATATCGCTCCTTCCTAATTAAGTATATGTATTAGTCAGTTTGATATACCAAAATGATATTTAAAAAGAATAAATACATTGAAATGCACCCCTTAAAGTAGACATTAATAAAAAAGAGGTAATGGTTGTGATAT
>ENA-ORTN01001132-ORTN01001132.1-human-gut-metagenome-genome-assembly--contig:-NODE-1132-length-27528-cov-16.053689_pt1 | contig 27528 bp, 20 predicted proteins | sample MGYA00242070_ERZ509189 | MGnify/ENA primary metagenome ERZ509189 (study PRJEB26280, sample SAMEA2338821) | human gut metagenome | biome: human gut; feature: human-associated habitat; material: faeces...
TACGGATAACTTCTATGTAAAATTGGGCGGATATACATCATGGAGCTCTTTCAAAACAAATAGCTCTGAATACAAAGACCAGTTCAGCTGGTATGCTTATGCCAACTTCATGACATGGCTGAAAAACGGAATGTGCATAAACGTGTATGGCTACTACGATCCCTCAAAATATATATGGGAGATAAAGATGAACGACGTATGGTATGCTGCTGTAAGCGTGTCGAAGAGTTTCTTCAAGAAGAAACTGCAGATGAAGCTTACTGTCGCGCCATATAGCAAACCCCGCGTTCTTGATGTAATAAAAACAGATCTTTCATACAGACGAGAAACGAAAAACGACGGAACCTTTATAAAATTAGAGCTCTACTACACACTGTCAGGCGGTAATTTGAGACAGCGCAGACAAGCACAGAGCATACAGCAATATGAAGAGCAAAAAAACATCTATTGACGAATGAAATTCGTGTAAAGCCAATGCTCTATGAAAGACTTTAAAATATACCTTCAGCACGACGCGATGCAGTGCGGCACAGCATGCCTGCGCATGATATGCAGCCACTACGGGGCAGACTACAGTTTCGACAGTCTGTCGAAGCTGTGCTTCGCCACGTCAGAAGGCGTATCGCTGCTGGGCATAAGCGAGGCGGCCGAAAAGCTGGGACTGCATACGGTATGCGGACGTGTCAGCCTCGACAATCTGGCAGAAGCTCCGCTGCCGTGCATACTGCACTGGAACCAGAACCACTTTGTGGTGCTGTATAAGGTCGACGTAAAGAAACAGAAGTTTTATATTGCCGACCCCGGCAAAGGCTTTGCCATATGCAGGAAGAAAGACATGGATAAGCACTGGGTGAGCACACGTTCGGGCGGAGAAGACAAGGGCGTGGCAATGTTTATAGAAACCACTCCTGCCTTTTATGACAACAAGCGGGGCAATAGCCACGGCGAAAGCCGCTCGTTCCGCTTTCTGTTCGGATACATAAAGAAGTACAAAAAATATTTCGGACAGATTATAGCCGGACTGCTCTTAGGCTGCGTGCTGCAGCTCGTGCTTCCGTTCCTCACACAGGCCATTGTCGATGTGGGAATAAAGAGCCGCGACATCGGATTCGTGTGGCTCGTGCTCCTTGGACAGCTCATGCTGACGCTGAGCCGCACGGCACTCGACTTTATACGCCGCTGGCTGCTGCTGCACATAAGCATGCGCGTGAACATATCGCTCGTGAGCGACTTCTTCATCAAGCTGCTGCGGCTGCCCATGTCGTTTTTTGACACAAAGCTTACAGGCGACCTGCTGCAGCGCATGAACGACCACGCACGCGTAAACAGCTTTCTGACGGGACAGACGCTTAGCGTAATGTTCTCAATGCTGAGCCTCGTGGTGTTCGGCATAGTGCTGCTTACATACAACGTGGTGATATTTATAATATTCGCCGCGGGCAGCGCACTGTATGCCCTATGGATAGCCATGTTTCTGAAAAGGCGCAAGGTGCTCGACTATGAGCTGTTTGAGCAGCAGGCTATAAACAGCAACAAGACTTACGAGTTTATAACGTCAATGCAGGAAATAAAGCTGCAGGACTGCCGGCAGCGGCGCCGCTGGGAATGGGAGGACACACAGGCCGACCTCTTCGGCGTGCAGATGAAGAGCCTGAAGCTGCAGCAGACACAGGAGGCGGGAAGCATATTCATAAACGAGCTGAAGAACATAATAATAACGGTGGTGTCGGCAACGGCGGTGATCAACGGGGAGCTTACGCTCGGTATGATGCTCGCGGTGCAGTATATAATAGGTCAGCTCAACAGTCCCGTAGACCAGCTGATGGGATTTCTATATTCGCTCCAGGACGTGAAGATAAGCCTTGAGCGCATAAACGAGATTCACCGCGCTGACGACGAAAACGCCAAAGGCCACGTAATGCGGCCCGCTGACATGACACACGACATAAGGCTCGACGGCATAAGCTTCAGATACGACCCTCACTCGCCATCAAAGACCATAGACGGGGTGAGCCTGTACATACCCGAAGGCAAGGTTACGGCAATAGTAGGCGCGTCGGGCAGCGGAAAGACAACGCTCGTGAAACTGATGCTGGGCTACTATCCCGTGGAGGCGGGACAGATAACCGCAGGAGGCACAGACCTGACAAAGACAGACCTCGACTGGTGGAGACGGCAGTGCGGAGTGGTGATGCAGGACGGAGTGATATTCTCAGAATCAATAGCGCGCAACATAGCCGTAGACGACGGCGACATTGACAAGGAACGGATGGTAAAGGCTGCAGAGATAGCCTGCATAAAAGACTACGTGATGAGCCTTCCGCTGAAGTTTGACACAAAGATAGGACGCGACGGCATGGGACTGAGCCAGGGACAGAAGCAGCGCATACTGATAGCAAGGGCGGTGTATAAGAATCCTCACTACATATTTCTGGACGAGGCGACCAACTCGCTCGACGCCAACAACGAACGTGCCATAGTTGAAAACCTGAGCCGCTTCTACAAAGGGCGCACGGTGGTGATAGTGGCACACAGGCTGAGCACGGTAAGACATGCCGACAACATAGTGGTGATAGACGGCGGGCACGTGGCAGAGACAGGCACTCACGAGCAACTCACCGAGAAGCGCGGGATGTACTACCAACTGGTAAAGAACCAGCTTGAACTCGGCAACTGAGCCTCAGCCGCCGCAGCACGACAGCCGCCGGCAACCGGCAAGGCGCAGACATAACCACGGACACACGATGCCGGCACAACAGACGGCAACATAATAAAAAAAGAAAAAAAGGAAACGGAGCATGGACGAAAAAGACAACATAGAACTGAGAAGCGAGAAGGTGCGCAACATAATAGGCGGCGTGCCGCCGCGACTGGTGAGAGCCGGAACGGTTGTTATCATAACAATATGCGTGGCTCTCGCCCTTGCCGCATGGCTGATAAAGATTGACGGAACACCCGTGTGGCGCATGATTTTCTTCAGCAGGATGTGAACTACAGACACAAGAACAGCCGTACAGACAGCACAAACGGGCATCAGAAAAATGCAAGAAGACGATTCGTGCTGTATATAAAATAAACAAAACTTTTGTTACAAGCCTTTGATAATGTTTCCCGCAGGCGCTACATGAGTTTAACTCCAATCTGGTGTTATTATCCGGTCGGGATTTTTGCTTAATATTGAGCATATTTTCGTTAGATTTTTGCAGACATAACGGGCTGTATCAAGAAAAAGCCGGAAAAAGACGACAACAGAAACAAAAAGACGGGCTGAAAGCAGGAATGCACAAAATAGACTATGTGCAGTCTAATGACAGATTGGGGTTTAAGATGTAACATGGACATCGACAAACTTAATGTGGCGTCTGCCACAACATTGTAATTCAGCATGCAGGCATTATCATACAAAAGTGAAAGAACATAACATACAACAGCACGACAAGCAGATACCGACAAATGACTAAAGCTATTAATAGTCAGCCATTTAAAGCCCAAACAGCAAGTTTTCTGCCGTTTACACGAAATGTTTACAAAGCCTTTTATCTTAAATTTGGAATATCAGATAAAAAGTTGTAATTTTGCAGCCAAAATATAATACAAGGTAAAATAGGAATGATAACAGTCACAAATCTTGCAATTCAGTTTGGAAAGAGAGTACTTTACAAGGATGTAAACATCAAGTTCACAAACGGCAACATCTATGGCGTGATCGGCGCCAACGGTGCAGGCAAATCAACTCTGCTTAAAGCCATAAGCGGAGAACTTGAGCCAAACAAAGGAAGCGTTGAGCTTGGCCCTGGAGAGCGTCTCTCCGTATTGGATCAGGATCACTTTAAATATGATGAGTACAGCGTGATGGACACTGTGCTTATGGGACATCAGCCGTTATGGCAGAACATGAAAGAGCGTGAAGCCCTCTACATGAAAGAAGACTTCAACGACGAAGATGGCAACAAGGTGGCAGAGCTTGAAGAAAAGTTTGCCGAGATGGGCGGTTGGAATGCCGAAAGCGATGCAGCGCAAATGCTGTCGAACCTCGGAATCAAAGAGAATCTGCACAGCAAGCAGATGAGCGAGTTGTCTAACAACGAGAAGGTACGCGTAATGTTGGCCAAGGCCCTGTTCGGTAATCCTGACAACCTGCTGCTCGACGAGCCTACCAACGACCTTGACCTCGACACAGTTCAGTGGCTGGAGGAATATCTCAGCAACGTTGAACAGACAGTATTGGTGGTAAGCCACGACCGTCACTTCCTTGATGCTGTAAGTACACAGACCGTAGACATCGACTTCGGCAAAGTAACAGTGTTCGCAGGTAACTACTCATTCTGGTACGAAAGTTCACAGCTGGCACTGCGTCAGGCTCAGAACCAGCGCCAGAAAGCAGAAGAGAAGAAGAAAGAACTTGAAGAGTTCATCCGCCGTTTCTCTGCCAACGTGGCAAAGAGCAAGCAGACAACAAGCCGCAAGAAGATGCTTGCAAAACTTAACATCGCAGAAATCCGTCCTTCATCACGTAAGTATCCGGGAATTATATTCCAAATGGAGCGTGAGCCGGGCAACCAGATTCTTGAAGTAGAAGGTCTGAAGGCTGTTGACGCAGACGGAACTGTGCTTTTCGACAATGTAAACTTCAACATAGAAAAGGGTCAGAAGGTTGTGTTCCTGAGTCACAACCCGAAAGCCATGACAGCCTTGTTTGAAATAATAAACGGCAACAGACAGGCTGACGCCGGAACATATAAATGGGGTGTCACAATAACAACAGCCTATCTCCCACTCGACAACACCGAGTTTTTCAACAGCGACATGAACCTCGTTGAATGGCTTGGACAGTTTGGCACCGGCAACGAAGTGATGATGAAAGGATATCTTGGCCGAATGCTGTTCAGCGGAGAGGAAGTGATGAAGAAAGTAAACGTGTTGAGCGGTGGTGAGAAGATGCGCTGTATGATAGCACGCATGCAGCTCAAGAACGCCAACTGCCTTATCCTTGACACGCCAACCAACCACCTTGACCTTGAAAGCATCCAGGCTTTCAACAACAACCTGGTAGGATTCAAAGGCAACATCCTGTTCAGCAGCCACGACCATGAGTTCATCCAGACAGTGGCAGACCGCATAATAGAGCTTACTCCTAAAGGAACAATCGACAAGCTCATGCAGTATGACGACTATATTTACGATGAACAGCTGAAAGAACAGCGTGCCAAAATGTACGAATAAATGTCAGCAACTTGGTTTGGCAAGATTTTTGCTGCACGTACTACAAAAAGTTTTAACATCATGGACAAGAAAGAAAAAATTAATATAGATGATGAACAAGTAAAGGCATCATCAGAAAGCGCTGCAGAAAAAGAATCTGAAAAGGCAGAAAACCAGGATAATACTGCTACTGAAGAGGCTGAAGAAAAACAAGACACTGAGGCTGAAGAAAACGCTGCCGACACAGATAAAGGAAATGAAGAAAAAGATCCTCTGGCAGAAGCTCTCAAAGAGATAGAGATTCTCAAGGATAAATATCTTCGCTCTGTAGCTGAATTCGACAACTATAGGAAAAGGACTCTGAAAGAAAAGACCGAACTGATACTGAACGGATCAGAAAAGGCTGTTCAGGCTTTTCTGCCTATAATTGACGATATGGAACGCGCCATCGAAAATGCCGAGAAGACTGATGACATTGAAGTCATAAGAGAAGGCATGAAACTGATTCACCAAAAGACCAACAAAACGATGGAAAGTCTTGGCGTGAAAGAAATCAAGACAGAAGATGCGGACTTTGACACAGACTATCATGAGGCTGTGGCAATGGTCCCCGGAATGGGCGATGATAAAAAAGGAAAAGTCTTAGACTGTGTCCAAAAGGGATATACTCTCAACGACAAAGTTATAAGACATGCAAAAGTTGCTGTAGGGCAATAACTTTACGGGCATGTTTGTAACAAAAGTTTTTGGACAATAAACATCTAACATTTAACAATGGCAAAAAGAGATTATTATGAGGTGCTTGGCGTGAGCAAAGACGCCTCTGAAGACGAAATAAAAAAGGCATATAGAAAAATTGCCATAAAATATCATCCCGACCGTAATCCTGGAAACAAGGAAGCTGAGGAAAAATTCAAAGAAGCAGCCGAGGCATATGACGTATTGCATGACCCGCAGAAGAGACAGCAATATGATCAGTTTGGATTTAACGGTCCTGCCGGCGGCGGAGGCTTTGGCGGTTTCAGCAGTGCAGGCGGTTTCAGTATGGATGATATATTCAGCATGTTTGGCGATGTGTTCGGCGGACGTGGAGGATTCGGCGGTTTTGGCGGAGGCGGATTCGGCGGAGGCCAGCATCGTCCTGCTCAGCAACGCGGTTCGGATTTACGTCTGAAAGTAAAACTCACATTGCAGGAAATATCAACAGGCGTTACCAAGAAATTCAAAGTAAAGCGTGACGTTACATGTAACCACTGCCACGGAACAGGTGCTGAAGACGGAAGCGCAAGAGAGACCTGTCCGACATGTCATGGCAGCGGCGTGGTGACACGCACCACTCAAAGCCTGTTCGGCATGATGCAGACTCAAAGCGTATGTCCTACATGTAGCGGTGAAGGTACAGTTATAAAGAACAAGTGCCACGCTTGCGGCGGAACTGGTGTTGTAAAGGGTGAAGAAGTTGTTGAAATCAACATTCCTGCCGGTGTCTCTGAAGGTATGATAGTAAATGTACCAGGAAAAGGCAATGCAGGAAGACACAACGGAACACCAGGAAACATACAGGTATATATAGAAGAAGAGCCGAACGACACGTTTATCCGTGACGACAACGACATTATATATAACCTTCTTCTTGACTTCCCTACCGCAGCTCTTGGTGGAAGTGTTGAAATTCCGACAATTGACGGAAGCCGCGTAAGAGTAAAGATCGAGCCGGGAACTCAACCCGGAAAGGCTCTGCGACTCAGAAACAAAGGTCTGCCGGCAGTTCAAGGATATGGCAGAGGCAATGGCGACATGGTTGTAAACATCAGCGTTTACGTACCGAAGACACTTAGCCAGAAAGAAAAGAAGGCTCTGGAAGAGATGCGCGAGAGCGATAACTTTAAAGGTGACTCAGCTACAAAACGCACCATATTCCAGAAATTCAGAAATTACTTCAGTTAACAACTGACAGTTTCAGAAAAATGACATACGAAGAAACAATTGAATATCTATACAACAGCGTCCCTATGTTTCAAAAAGTGGGCGCTGTTGCTTATAAAGAGGGGTTGCATAATACGCTCGAACTTGACAGACATTTTGGTCATCCCCACCAAAACTTCAAGACAATCCATATAGCCGGAACGAACGGAAAAGGCTCATGCTCTCACACGATAGCCTCAATATTGCAGTCTGCCGGATATAAGGTCGGCTTGTATACATCGCCGCATCTCAAGGATTTTCGCGAGCGTATAAGGGTAAACGGAGAATGTGTCAGCAAAGAATATGTCATAGATTTTGTAGAGAACGAAAGACATTTCTTTGAGCCTCTACACCCGAGTTTCTTTGAACTGACAACAGCTATGGCATTTAAATACTTTGCAGAGCAAGGCGTTGATATAGCTGTTATCGAAGTGGGACTGGGCGGAAGGCTTGACTGCACAAACATTATAACGCCAATACTCTCTATAATAACCAATATCAGCTTTGACCATACACAATTCTTGGGCAATACGCTCGAAGCCATTGCCAGAGAAAAAGCCGGAATAATAAAAGAAGGTATACCGGTGGTGGTTGGTGAAACGACAGAAGAAACTCTACCCGTATTCTGTGACACTGCCAAACAAAAACACAGCAAAATATACCTCGCTGAAAAGTACAAAGAAATTATCAGTTCTAAAGCATTGGCAGACGGAGGCATCGAATACGAAACAATCAGCCTTGGCAATATAAAAGGTGAACTTGGAGGAATATATCAAGAGAAAAACACCAATACCATACTCTGTGCTGTTAAAGTATTGGCCGAAAGTGGCATTAATATAAGCGAGGCAAATATTAAGGAGGGTATCGGACACGTTTCTGAACTGACAGGCCTGCAAGGACGCTGGCAAAAGATTATGGACGCCCCAAAAGTTGTATGCGACACAGGGCACAATGTCGGAGGATGGAAATATATCAGCAAGCAGCTCAATATGCAGCAATGCCGTAAAATGAGAATTGTTTTCGGAATGGTTGATGACAAGGACATTCAAACTGTGATGAGTCTTCTTCCACAAAAGGCAATATATTATTTTACTCATGCAAATACCAAAAGGGCAATTGACGAAAACAAAATTAAAGAAATAAGCGAAAGCCTTAATCTTGAGGCTACATGCTATCCCGACGTGGCCACTGCATACAATAAAGCATTGGCAGAAGCAGATAAAGATGACTTTATCTTCGTTGGCGGAAGCAGCTATATTGTAGCCGACTTTCTTAATGATTGCCTTTAACGGTTTTTAATAACAATATGAGATATTTTTAGGTGTTTCATTTGTGTTTCTCAACTTTTTTAGTTTACTTTGCATAGAATTTATTAACTAAAAAGTAATATTATGGACACAAATGAAACACCAAACCTCTGTGGTTTGAAAAGAGAAGATTTTCAAACCACAATTGACGGAAAAAATACAGATCTATTTATTCTAAAGAACAAATCAGGAAACGAAGTTGCAATAACTAACTACGGAGGTGCTATAGTTGCAATTATGATGCCCGACAAAAATGGTAATTACGCAAACGTAATACAAGGGCATGATAATATACAAGATGTAATCAACAGTCCGGAACCTTATCTTTCTACATTAATCGGAAGATATGGCAACAGAATATGCAAAGGTAAGTTTCAGTTAAACGGCAAAGAATATCAATTAGCTATAAACAATGGTCCAAACTCTTTGCATGGAGGACTGAAAGGATTCAATGCCAAAGTGTGGGATGCACTTAGAATGAACGATGAAACTCTTATTCTAAACTACGTTTCATCATACGGTGAAGAGGGCTACACCGGAGAAATGAAAATAACTGTAGCATACATATTCAATGACGACAATGAACTTATCATTGAATACATGGCAACAACAAACAAAAAGACAATAATAAACCTGACAAGTCACGGATTCTTCAGTCTTGCAGGAATAGCAAACCCTACCCCGACTATCGACAATCTTATTTGCGAAATTAATGCAGACTACTACTTGCCAATAGACGAGACGTGTATTCCTACAGGTGAAATAAGATTTGTAAAAGATACTCCTTTCGATTTCCGTAAACCTAAAGCTGTAGGACAGGACATTGATGCCGACAACGAGCAGATAAAGAATGGCGCAGGATATGACCATTGCTTTGTACTGAACAAAAAAGAAGAAGGCGAACTCAGTTTTGCAGCACGCATCAAAGAACCTATAAGCGGCAGAACAATGGAAGTGTATACCACAGAACCGGGAATGCAAGTATATACCGACAATTGGGCTGACGGATACAAAGGACAGCACGGGGCCACATTCCCAAGAAGAAGCGCAATATGTTTTGAAGCTCAACATTTCCCAGACACACCAAACCACCCCTATTTCCCTTCTGTAATATTAAAACCAGAAAATCAATATAAACAAAAAACTATATATAAATTTGGTGTAGAAAAATAATATTAACCTATAATAAAAAGAACACGACATGGACATAGAATTTGTAAGAAGCCGGTTCATCAAGCATTTTGATGGAAAAACAGGCAATGTATATGCATCACCCGGAAGAATCAACCTTATAGGAGAACATACAGACTATAACGGCGGATTTGTTTTCCCCGGAGCTATAGACAAGGGCATAATGTGCGAAATCCGCCCCAACGGAACAGATACAGTAATGGCTTACGCCATTGACTTGAAAGACCGCGTTGAATTTAATGTAAACGATCCTGAAGGGCCCAAAACAAGTTGGGCACGCTATATTTACGGCATTGTACAAGAAATGAAAAAAAGAGGGGTTGACGTAAAAGGCTTCAACACCGCATTTGCCGGTGACGTTCCTCTCGGTGCAGGAATGTCATCGTCTGCAGCAATGGAAAGCTGCTTTGCATTTGCCCTCAATGATTTGTTTGGTGACAATAAAGTAGAAAAATGGGATCTGGTTCTTGCCGGCCAGGCAACAGAACATAATTACTGTGGTGTAAACTGCGGAATAATGGATCAGTTTGCAAGCGTATTCGGCAAAGAGGGCAAACTCATGCGCCTTGACTGCAGAAGCCGCGAATTCGAATACTTCCCATTTGATCCGAAAGGATACAAGCTGGTTCTGCTCGACTCTGTTGTAAAGCATGAGCTGGCATCTTCAGCTTACAACGACAGACGCAAGAGTTGCGAAAACGTTGTTGCGGCTTTGAAGAACAAATATCCTGATAGAAAGATTGAAACACTACGCGACGCAGACTGGGACATGCTCGACTCTGTTAAATCTGAAGTCAGCGACGAGGATATAAAGAGAGCAACATTTGTTCTTGGCGAGAAAGACAGAGTGCTCGCTGTTTGTGATGCCTTGACAAAAGGCGACTATGAAACAGTTGGCAAAAAAATGTATGAGACCCACGAGGGCTTAAGCAAAGATTATGAAGTTTCTTGTGAAGAAATAGACTTCCTGGTTGAAATTGCAAAAGCACATGGTGTTACCGGTTGCCGAATAATGGGCGGCGGTTTTGGCGGATGCACAATAAATCTGGTAAAGGAAGAACTTTATGATTCTTTCGTAAATGATGCCAAAGAAAAATACAACGAAAAATATGGCAGAGAGCCAAAAGTTTATGACGTTGTAATTAAAGACGGATCACATAAAGTATGCTAAAATAATCTTTTCAGATAATTTTATACTCAAAATGAACTTTCAGTCCTTGCCATAAATTGCAAAGAGACGGCTGAAAGTTCATTTTTATTATGATAAAATGTTATAAACCAGACTTGCATATTATAGCAAAAGGAAACAATAAATAAACTCCTAATTTTTATTTTAATTTACACGATAAAAATTCAAAAAGACTACAGTATAAAAATAACCAATTTAGTATAAAAAATTATCTGCCCATAAAATATTTTTTTACAGGCAGATATAAATATAATATACGTTTATTGCTAATGTCAATTATTGAACTCCATCTTCCCTAAGCTTCAACTGCCATTTCCAGGCGGAACGCAGAGTCTCCTCTAAGCCGGTCTCAGCTTTCCACCCCAAGACATTGTTAGCTTTAGCCGGATCAGCCCAAACTTTCTCTATATCACCCTCACGACGAGGCGCATATTCCCAATTAACCTTAACACCTGTAGCCTTTTCAAATCCTTCAACAACTTCAAGAGTACTTACGCCTTTACCTGTACCTATATTAAATATCTCAACGGCATCCGTAGAAGGATTATCAAGCACTCTCTCCATTGCCTTAACATGTGCCTTTGCAAGATCTACTACATATATGTAATCACGAATACATGTTCCGTCAGGAGTATTATAGTCGTTGCCAAAAATCTTTAACTGTCCTCTGATACCAATAGCCGTCTGTGTCACAAAAGGAATAAGATTCATTGGAACGCCATTTGGCAATTCGCCAATAAGAGCTGACGGATGTGCTCCTATAGGATTAAAGTATCTCAAAATAACAGACTTAACAGGTGCTCCGCTATGAATGAAATCCTGAATTATTTCCTCATTAATCTGCTTTGTGTTGCCATAAGGACTCAAGGCCTTCTGTATAGGAGCTTCTTCTGTTACAGGCAGATTCTCCGGCGAAGGCTGACCATATACCGTGCAACTTGAAGAAAAGATAAGTCCCTTTACATTGTGTGCAGGCATTAATTCAAGCAAATTAAGCAAACTTGTTATATTATTTCTATAATACAGCAGCGGTTTCTGCACACTTTCACCAACGGCTTTACTTGCAGCAAAATGTATTATTCCGCTAATATCTCCATATTTAGAAAAGACCTTATCCATTGCAGCTAAGTCACAACAGTCAACTTGCTCAAAAGCCGGACGAATACCTGTGATTTTTTCTATTCCGTCAACCACCTCCGGCTTAGAATTAGACAAATTATCAACTATTACCACATTATATCCGGCCTGCTGCAACTCTACTGTGGTATGAGAACCGATAAATCCAGTACCTCCTGTTACTAAAATTGTATGTTTCATCTTTTTTAAATAAGAATTAACAAATTACCTATACTAAACCCTATGTATGGGCTTATGTTTTTTAGATTTATATAAACAAATAACTGAAGACAAAGTTATATTATTTTTCGCTGTATAGATAACATTTGATTATTTTTAACTCAAATAAATTTATCCGTCACTATATCATACATTCATTATTTGACAACTCAAAATTTACATTGGAAATTTGACTATTCACACACATTTTCAGACAACACCGCTTACGCCTCTATAAAGACATATGAAAACGGCATATATCTCCATGAGACAAAAATGCTCAACTTTAAATATTCATTTTCAGCAACAAAATAAAAACATAAAAGATTGTCTGAAAATAGTAAAAGATAAACAATGCTTTAAGAACGCATACTAATTGCAACCTATCTTATTTGTAAGATTAGCCATAAAAAACCATTGATTTTCGTATCATAATTGGGTCACTTTTGTATTAAAAACGACCCATTTACGATACGAAAACAATAGGTTAATGATTTGAAACATACATATGCCCTTTCAATTACATTTTCATCAAAACTAATTATAGAAAAAAAGAAAATACAAACATAATCTACTCCTTTTACTTTCACTTTTTGTCTTTCAAAATTTACATAGCCTTTTACTAGTTGAAAGGTTGATGTTCACCTTATAAGAATTGTCACATAATAAACTCGCTTATATTATAATATAAACAATCTGCGTATGTAATACTTCAACATTATCATCCTTATATTAAGAAATTACTATTTCCACAATTATTATCGACGTAAACATCTGTTTAATTTAGGAACACTTGGATGCAACAGAATTTCTGTCTTATATTAAGCGGACTGCCGTTCGAATTTTTGCAAATATAGTTGGCTATCTAAAAAATAAGCAGACACGAGACGACCATAGAAACATCTATCTACTTATAATTAAACATTATACTTTAATGTCTGATTGGGGTACATAAAATATTCAAAAAAACGATTGACGAAACACAAATCCACAGAATATATTTCGTCAATCGCTTTTAACAATTCAATTATTCGAGCAAATTTAAATCTTTATTTTATATACTTCTTTACCATTTTCACCAGTAAGTACAACTACATAAACGCCTTCTGGAACATTTGAAAGATTTACCTCCGTTCTGCCAGAACAACTACTTACCAATGTTCCTGATACACTATAGATCGCAACAGTTTTAAAAGGTTTGTTAAGATACAAAATACCATTATCTACTCGTCCCCAACTTCCAGTTTCTGATTCAATAGTACCTATCCCTGATAATTCCCAATATGCATCATTAGAATTTTCAGACTCAATGCCATTCTTATACATTGCTGTAACAACAAATGAGCCGTATTCATCTTCAGGAATGTCTATTGACACATTCTGTGTCTTTATCATATCATCAACATAAAGTTCACCATTGAAATACAATTTATATCCTTCTACATCGAGATCTTTTTCTGCTGTTTTATCAGCAGCTATGTTTGCAAAGATATGCCATCTTCTATTAAATCCGTGTGATACAAGCATATCCCATGTTTTGCCATCGTCTTCCGTGAACAAATCACTCTTACCGCTGTCTTCACTTCTCAGGCAAACTCCAAGAGGATGCTCATTGATATCATGCTGAACAACCTTAATGCCAACCTGCAACGATGTATTTTCTTTAATAATCAAAGGTTCGTCAAGAGCGACTGTATTCCATGCATTTTCAGTAAAATGCTCTATGGGTTGGTTTACAACCATTTTATTATTTTCAAAAACGACAAGACTCAATTTTGTTTCAACACGGTCTTCACCATTATACTTTCTGTTCGAATAGAAAGTCAAGGAATTGAGATATTCACCAACACATTCCGAAAGGTCTTTAGGTGTAAATTGTATTGCTCCTATAAAAGGTTTGCCTTCATCACCAATACCTTCGCCATCTTTAATTTCTTTTGTACTATATCCCAATTCACGGACACCAGCTGGATCTTTCCAAGATAATTTCAGAGTAGAATAGCTCTGCACCAAAGACAAGTCTTTCGGAGCATCAGTCTTTATATTATCCTTTCCAAGATTAATAATATAACTATATCTTTTACGGTCTGCATTTATATAAAAACCAAGAAGAATATTTTCATTATCTGAAGGTATTACTGTTCCTGTTAAAGTAGTATCATTTTCACATGAGTCATTTTCAGGATCAATATCTATGATGCCATTGGTTTTCTCTTTTATCCACTCATAGAATGTCTCGTTTTTATTGGTTCTCTCATCATAAACGTTAGTTGTTCTCATTGGAGATTCTACAGGTGCAGCATAGAACATAACATCATTCATAGTAACCCCTGTTGCCAATCCATAAAAATCTTTGTATGCAGTAAGTTTACCACTTTCAAGATTAAAATATGAAGGGGATGAGTCGCGATTGCCATCAGCCTTCTTACACCAATATGTAATTACCATACGGTTGCCATTGTGTGCCTTATTTATTGAGAACACATCAAATCCATCTCCAGTTACAGCAGAATCAAGAGAATCATTATACAAACTCAACTTTATTTTATAATCAGCCAATATTTCTTGATATTCCTCAACAGCCTCGGAATAGGCAGCCATCGAGTCAATATTTGTGATATAATTACGTTTAAAATATAATGGATTCTTGTCAATTTCTCCATTTTCAAATTTATCTATATCCTCCAAATATTTAACAGAATCTTCAGATGTAAAATATTTAGCAGGATCAACAGTTGCAGGCTGATCCGGCTTTGTTGGAATCTTAACCCCATCTTTATAAATTATGTCCAGTCCTAGCTCTTTATACTGCCATATTCCGTCTTTATCTTTTTTCCATGATATGGCATAGTTTCTATATCCTGACCAATCTACTACACGTCCCCCGATATAGCTATTATTACATATCATTGCATCTACAGCCTGAACTTGCAGATGAGTAGGATCAAGCAATGGAAATTTTAGCAGAGAAACTTTATAAGTTCCGTTTTCCTGCCTTTCCCAAATACACGGCTTACGTATAGATCCTACCGCACCAGGGCTCTCATCAAGATTCTTGAATGTGATGGCACCGCAAATCATCGACCCATCATCAGTGATATCCCACGCTACTCCAGAAATGATGTTTGGTTCATCTGGATAAGGAAGTTTTTCCCATTGTCCGTCTATAGCAATCGCAGGAAAACTAGAATCTATCTTACCAACAAATATACCATCAGAGCTGGCGCTATTGCATACTGTCATGTCGAATTCCTGTATGGTTCCATCTATAATATTATATATAGAAGTCTTACTTCCACCATCCATATTCTGTATTGCATATTTTCCTTTTCCAGATAATATGGAAAAGGCATAGCCATTAATTTTTTTGTATGTAGGTTTGTTCTGTGCTGGCGATACTATTGAAAGCATCATTGCCGCAATAAAAGCGTAAAAAAAATTGTGTTTCATAAATTCCATTTAAAGTTAAAACAGATTTATATCCGTTTATAATAACATTTTTTATTTATAAAAATACTTCTTCAATCATCAATATCATATGCTCAAAAACAATACGATATAATCTGGACTATATTCCAATCATGATTAAGATGTAAATAACATTATCTAAACGTTATTCGTACGCATTTAATTTGTATATTCCTTTTCCAGCCGCTATTAACTTTATATTAAAAACATAATTATTTAAACAGTAAGGGTGGCTGCTTCCCGTTTCTGCATTCAATAATATTTTCTGTTCAGAACAGATCTTATTAAAAATCCTGAGCAAAAATATGTCGTAATTTTTAATAAAACAAATCAAGTTTATTCGGATTCGCGAAATAGAATAAGAAAAAGAATTAAGTCATCCGTTTCAATAAAGACAAGAATTCTTTTTCATGAAACAGATGACTTAACCCCAACAACATACTATTCTTTTTTAAGTTTTTCCTTATACAAAGAGGGAGTTATACCAACAGTCTTCTTAAAGACATCAACAAATGCGCTGTATGACTTAAATCCAACACTTTCAGCAATGGCATTGAGCGTAAAAGAACCATAATTCTCGGTATCAGACATTCTTAGGCAAGCCAAATGTATGCGATATTCATTGACGTATGTTTTAAAACTTTTTTGGAAATTATCATTAATTACCATTGAGACATACTTACTGTTAGATCCAACGAGTGTAGACAAACGTAAAAGCGAAAAATCATAATTACAAAATTCTGTAGTATTTTCCATTATATCTATAATTGCATCAAGAAGTTTATTACGCATATCTCCACTCATCCTCATGCTAGCATTTCTTACTTTTTCTACATTGTCATCGCATGTATCTGAATCACATCTAATTATTTCTTCATTTCTGCTGCATACTCCATTGTCAATTGTTTTTCTCATACGCTCAACTTCCGCCTCTAACTCTTTTTGCCTGGCCATAGACTCATGCATTCGAACTCTGAGCACATTCTGATTCTTAATAAAATCACGATTTACAACAAACAAATTATTATAGCTTTTATCTATACTCTTTTTTTGTCTGTAGACTATAATGAGCAATACACTAACTACCAAAACCACAACTGTTATGACAAAGATAAAATTCCTTTGTGTTGAAATTGTCGCCATGCGCTCTTTCTCACGTTCATGTAAATTTGAAATATATTCATCATATTTTGCCATCTCATAAACAAACTGTTGGTTTTTTATGGTTTCAAACTCCTGAAAATTAAGTATAGAATCTTTTGTATCAAGGTATAATTTCATATAATGATTAGCCAATTTATAATCTTTGACAGAGTCATAATAATCGGCATAATCCATATACACGCCAAGACAAGAATGCATTATCCCATATTTTTCAGCTGCCTCTTTATACAAACGTATGTATTTTAACATCATTCTGTCATCTTTAAGAGCAGAATAACTTTTATACAACATTTGATAGCTTGAACAAATATATTGTGGAGTAAGATTGTTTTTTTGTGCATAGTCAACGGCTTCTTTTAATACCTGTATTGCCTGAATATTATTTTTTTCCGAATAAAATATCATTCCCTTACAAAACTTCCACATAAAGACACATTCTTTATCTTTAGATTTCTTAAATTTAATCAATAGTTTGTGATATTTACGAGCTTCTTCTGTGTTTCCTAATCTAGCATTAATCATCGTAATATTGGCAAGTACTTTATACTCATTTAGAGCGTCTTTATACTTACGGCTAAAGCTATATGCCTTTTTATAGTATCCAAGTCCATTGCCAAAATCTCCATACAAGCAAAAAATGGTTCCTATATTATTATAGAATCTTGATATTTCGCGTTTTCCATTACCTTCCTTATATATCCTCAATCCTGTAAAATACGCATTAAGTGCATCTGCATATGATCCCTTCATATATAAAATATTACCTTTTTTCAGAAAAGCTATAGCACACTGCTGTCTTTCTTCATTTGGTAAATCAATATCTGCACGCTTACATAATACCAAATAATAAATAAAAGCTGTGTCTAAACTATTTTTCTCAAAATATTCATCAGCCTTTTTCATTATATCATCTGTAGGGACTTTCAATGTATTCTTCACCAAATTAAAATAATCTTTTCCCAAAGTCATTGCATTGATTTGTATTGGCACAAAAAAAAGGAAAAGAGATATAATGATGCCTAGCTGCAAACATAATACATGACGCGAGTTGATGCACATAAAATTCTTCATTGTTTACGTGAGTTAGGAATGAAATTAATTAAACTTTTAAAGTATTCCGACAATTACGACCATAGTTCAAATTGTTTACATACTACAACAATAAATAATATACACGTCAAACTACTTTATTATCTAGATGCATTATTTCTAAGTTTTTAATCCAATCACTTTATAAAAAACAAGGAGGAATAGAGATAAATTATTTATAAAAACAATTTTATCTTTACTCCTCCTAAACATACATAGTTTTATCTTCAATCAAGTCCAAATAACGTCCTTAAGCCTGTATCTACTCCAGAGAATCCCAAGAAAGCCAAGCTTAAAAGGCCTGCCGTAACAAGTACAATGGCCATGCCTCGCATACCTTTAGGGATATTCACCATTGACAGCTGCTCTCGTATTCCAGCAAATACGACCAATGCCAAAGCAAATCCCAACGCCGTAGAAAATGCATAAACAACGCTCTGTATCAACGAAAAGTCTTTCTGGATAACAAGAATAGCCACACCCAACACAGCACAGTTAGTGGTGATAAGAGGCAAGAAGATACCCAACGCCTGATAAAGAGCAGGAGAAACTTTCTTAAGGATAATCTCAACCATCTGTACTAAGGCTGCAATAACCAATATAAAGGTTATTGTCTGTAGATATTGCAAGCCAAATGGGTCAAGCAAATATATCTGCACCAGATAAGTTACAATCGTTGCAAGCGTAAGCACAAAAGCAACAGCTGCTCCCATTCCAAGTGAAGTGGATACCTTTTGAGACACGCCAAGGAACGGACATATTCCCAAGAACTGTGACAACACGATGTTGTTCACAAATATTGCTGATATAAAAATCAATAAATATTCCATAATTTACGCTTTCTTAAATCTGTTTACAATTGCAATAAGATATCCCAAAGTTATAAATGCTCCAGGAGGCAGAATGAAAAGAAGCATGTTGCTTGTCTCCGGCAGCAGCACGATTCCAAAGATAGAACCGGCTCCAAGAATTTCGCGTACAGCGCCAAGCAATGTAAGCGCAATACTGAATCCAAGACCCATACCTAAACCATCGAACAAACTTTCTACAGGTCCATGGCTGCAAGCAAAAGCTTCAGCACGTCCAAGTATGATACAGTTAACAACAATCAAAGGTATATAAAGACCCAGAGTAGCGTAAATCGTCGGAACAAAAGCTTGCATTATCATCTGAAGTATAGTTACAAACGATGCAATCACAACAATAAACACCGGAATGCGAACCATATCGGGAGTCAGATTCTTTATCAAAGATATTACCAGGTTTGAGCATATAAGCACAAACATTGTGGCTAATCCCATTGACAGACCATTTATAGCTGATGTTGTGGTTGCCAATGTAGGACACATGCCAAGAAGAAGTACGAAGGTAGGATTCTCCTTGACTATACCATTTGTCAATATTTTTAAGTAATTCATAATTATCTACATTTAAATACAATTATTTTTCATAATGCCCTGTAGCCGATGTATTAGCATCTACATGGCCTGACTTATAGGCGTTGTAAGCCTGGGTAACAGCAAGCAGGAAAGCGCGGCTGGTAATGGTCGAAGCTGTGATAGCATCTATATCACCTCCGTCTTTTTTCACAGTAAGGTTGTCTTTATTTGGATTCTTGCCTATGATGCTTCCCTTACCATCCTTTTGGAACCACTTGTCTGCTTTAGCTCCCAGTCCTGGGGTTTCTGCATGTTGAAGTATAGTATATCCTAAGATATTACCGTCTTTATCAAAACCAACCAATACTTTCAGGTCGCCGCCAAAACCACCGGTGGTACTTTCAACTGCTACTCCTAAATCTTGTTTATTTGAATCAACTGTCTTATGAATTACAAATACAGCTTCCTTGCCTTTTATAGTCTGCTTTATAGTGTCGTTTTCTGCTACTGAAAGCTGAACGCCACCCATAACGGCTTTAATACCATCAGCAAGAGTTTTCTCTGCCTGAAGTTTTATCGGTGCCTCTGTTATATGGTTTACATACGCAAGAATTCCGCCTGTAATAAGTGCCACACCAACAAGGACAAGCACCATATTTGTTATTGACGATTCTAACTTTTTCATTTTTTATCCTCCTTTACAATTTCTCCAAAACGCTTTGGTTTAACATATGCATTTATTAGCGGAGTGAACGCATTCATAATCAGAATTGCGAAAGACATTCCTTCCGGATATGAGCCCCAATTTCTGATTATAACGGTCAAAGCGCCGATAGCTATACCATAGATAATCTGTCCTTTATGAGTCATTGGAGATGTAACATAATCAGTAGCCATAAATATCGCTCCAAGCATAAGTCCTCCAGTTAACAATTCTGCAACGGGGTTAGCATAAATAGGATTGGCAACATGCAACAAGCCACAGAAAACAAAAACCGTAGCCAAGATGCTTACAGGTATATGCCATGTTATGATTTTCTTCCAAAGCATATAAATCAGACCTATGATTAGGGCCAAAGCACAGATCTCGCCTATGGTTCCGGCTCCATGATTTATACCGGGATTACCCAAAAGCAGTGATACTGAATCAGGAAGTCTGTCAAGTACTGTCGGATCGCCTGATTTTATTGCTTCTTTCATTATACTCAAAGGAGTTGCTCCTGTTTGGGCGTCAACATAACTTGTAAGCTGACCGGCAACAGGCCACGATGTCATCTGTGCCGGAAAAGACACCAACAAGAAACAACGGCCTACCAAAGCCGGATTGAAAGGATTACATCCTAATCCGCCAAATGTCATCTTGCCTATACCAATAGCCACTAAGGCACCAATAATAATTATCCAAACCGGAAGGTTAGACGGAAGGTTGAATCCCAACAACAGACCTGTTAGAATTGCCGATCCGTCAGTTAGCGTAGGCTCTTTTTTCATTATATATTTAGTGATGGCCCACTCAAAGAACATACAGGCTGCCACACTAGATGCACATACAACAACCGAACCTATTCCGAAATACAAAAATGATACCAGCAATGCGGGTAACAATGCTATTATCACGCCATACATATTGCGCTCAACGCTATCTGTTCCATGCGCATGTGGCGATAATGATACTATTAATTTGCTCATCGTTTTAAATTAATTTTTGCCATTATTCATCTAAATGAAAATACAATCAGATAAAATGGATTTATTTTTTTGCGCTGCGGGCTCTGATTATGCCCATAACTGTAGTCTTGCCCAAACGTATATTATCAAGCATAGGACGGTGAGCTGGACATGTAAACTGACATGAACCGCACTCAATACAAGACGTTACACCGGCAGCCTCTACTTTCTCCCAATCATGCTTAGCACTAGCAGTAGCAAGAAGATACGGCTCAAGCCCCATAGGACATGCACTTACGCACTTTGCACATCTGATACAAGGCTGAGGAGCTTTGCGCTTAGCGTCATTTCCACTAAGTATCGTAACACTATTAGTTCCTTTACAGATAGGCACTTCAACTGAAGTAAGGGCTTTTCCCATCATTGGTCCTCCAGCCAACAGTTTGTTGTCGCCTTCAGGCATTCCTCCACACTCATTAATTAGATCAATCATTGGAGTACCCATACGCACAAGGAAGTTAGCCGGATGAGCCAGTTTCTTACCCGTAACGGTTGTATATCTCTCAAATAAAGGCTTGTTTTTCATTACTGCCTGATATACAGCATAAGCCGTACCTACATTCTGCACAATTGCTCCTACATTAACAGGAATTGCAGGAGGTGCAGGAACCTGGCGACGAATAACTGCATCAACAAGCTGCTTTTCTCCGCCTTGAGGATATTTCTTTGCCAACGGAACAATTTCTATGTTCGGATTTGAAGCCGTCTTTTGTTCAAACAATTCAATAGCTTTTGGCTTGTTTTCCTCAATACCGATATAGCCTTTATCAACCTTTGCGGCTTTCATAAGCAAATCAAGTCCCACAAGAATCTCATCTGCATGCTCCATCATAAGCCTGTAGTCAGATGTGATATAAGGCTCACACTCCACTCCGTTCAGGATAACACATTCAGCTTTAGCTGTAGGAGGAGGACATAATTTTATAAATGTAGGGAAACCGGCTCCACCCATACCTGTAACTCCGGCTTTCTTAATACGCTCAACAATCTCTTCAGGCGTAAGCTCCGGATGAGCTGAAAGAAGTTCCAACTTATCAGAACGGTCAATACTTTCTTCCCATTCATCACCTTCAACCTTAATAATAATTGAAGGTTTACGGTAACCCGTTGCATCTATGGCACTTTCAACCTTCAGCACTGTTCCTGATACAGAAGAAAAGATAGGAGCTGAGACGAAGCCTCCGGCTTCAGCAATTAAAGTTCCCACCTTAACCTTATCACCTTTCTTTACGACAGGTTTTGCCGGTGCACCAATATGCTGTGACAAAGGGAATATGGCCTGCTGAGGCAATTTTGCTACAGTGGTAACGACCTCTGATGACAATTTATTTTCCTCCGGATGTATACCGCCTATTCTAAATGTTCTCAATTTCATTCCTTTATCTCCTTCTGTTTTGATTCTACACTAGGGTTAACTTTTTCTGAAGAAGCTACACTTTCCACATTCTGTCCAGATGCTTCTGTACGTACTTTAGGAGCAGGGAAATTCACTGCAACAATGGCATGTGTAGGACATGCTTCAACACACTTGCGGCACAAGCGGCATTTTTCAGGGTCAATATAAGAAAGATTATTTTCTATTTTTATTGCATCAAACTTACATTCCTTTTCGCATTTGCCACAACCGATACACGCAGCCTTACATGTCTTCATGGCAATGGCACCCTTATCCTTGTTTACACAACGGACATATACGCGGCGATTCTTTATTCCCTTTTTACGAAGCTCAATAATATTACGAGGACAAGCTTTTACGCAGGCTCCACATGAAGTACATTTTTCCTCATCAACTTCAGGAAGTCCTGTTTCCTGGTTCATTGTAATTGCACCAAAAGCGCAAGCATTAACGCAATCGCCACAGCCCAGGCAACCATATCCGCAGCCTGTCTCTCCTGCACCGCAAGAATTTACAGCCGTACATGTTTTTAAGCCATCATAAACTGCAATACGAGGACGCAACTCGCACGTTCCGTTACAACGGACAACTGCAACCTTAGGCTCTGTGTTTGCAACAGCCATACCTAATAAATCAGCAACTTGCCCCATAACATCGGAACCGCCAACAGGACAGAATAGTCCGTCAATAGAGCCTGCATCAGCTCCCTTAACTAACGCACTAGCCATACCGGAACATCCCGGATAACCACATCCTCCGCAATTAGCTCCTGGCAAAATGGCAGACACCTGCCCTATGCGGGGATCTTCATGAACAGCAAACTTCTTAGAGCATACGTACAATATCACAGCTGATATTAACGCAATACCGCCAAGTACAATTACTGCAATTAAAATAAAATTCATAAGTTTTGTATTTGTTTTAGTTAGTAATTATAATTTCAAGCCATTATCGCCGAATGTATTTACACTCAACGGATCAATATGAAACGACAATTTAACTCGTATTTTCTCTCTCATATAGTATAGTATAAGATAATAAGGTATGAGCGAACATAAACTGAACAACGCCGCAGAAACCTCACTTTGTGTAATAACAAAAGCAATGGCCAGAACAGCAACAAGTATAATCAAAGGAATCACAGAACTCAACAAAACTGCTAAAAAGCCAGTACGCTGAGATGCAATAACAATAACATTGTCACCAGTTCTCAAACCATAGTGATTATCACAATATACATCAACCACCTTCTCTTTGCTTTCAGAAGCGTTGCAATTACCGGACATCTTACACGACGAGCATGCTGATGTCTGGGTTATACGTACTTTTATCAATCCGACATCAACAGTATCGACAACCCCTAAATGCCTTATTTCATTTTTCATGTTTTTACCTATAATTTGCAAACTCGAGTTTGCAAATGCAAAAATAATACTATATTTTCAAACGGCAAACAAAAATGAAGATTTTCTGCAAAAAGGGAAAAGTGTAAAAGAAGTCGACTAACCTATTCTTTTAACAGGTTATCAAGAAATTTATTCAAATCGTCATCAAGACCATTCATCAAATCACCTCCAATTATTCTTATATCACTGTCGACAAGATACAGCTCTGCAAAATGTTCTCTGTCATCATTTTCCAAAATAAAACTATATGGCTTCAGTATCGACAAGCAATCAACAACATCACCCATCTGTTTAAGAACATCACGCAATACACCTGCTATATTTATATAAAAATCCTGTTCTTTACAATTAATCCATTGATCAACAACACAACGAGTGATTTCATTGTCATTATCATCAAAAGCAAGAAGCTCACCGGTATCCTGAGAAACACTCAAATGAATATCCGTCATTATAACCGGTTCTTCTGTACTCGGGAATTTTTGAGAAACTTTATTAAAGAACCTCTTTAACTGAACTATTGTTGATTCTGTTGTTTTCATCTTATTTAATATCTTATTGATTTCTTACGCGGTTTACTTTCATTACTCAATCTATCTAAAGCAGTCACAACATAATAGTGCTTTTCACCAGGCTTAATCGCACTAGCCGGTATTTTATAGAACTCGTCAGAAGTTATTGCAACTATTTTTGAAGGATCATCAATATTTATTTTTTCACCTTTAACAAATTTGTATACGACATACTTTACGGCCTTGTTTAACCAATCTTTGCCTTTAGGAGCCTTCCAGAACAGTACAATTCCGTCCTCAAATGCCAGAAACTTCATCTTTCTAACTTTTTTAGGTGCCTTTCCGTCTATATATTTCATCTGCGGAACGAGCGCAGGATACTTCCAATATACATTTTTCAACATTGAGCCATAATTGCCTACATTATCCGTTACCGCCTTGGCATACCACAGAACCGTACCTTGCACATTATTCATTTCCCTATGAAGTTTTTGCTTGGCAGGCATTTGATTTATACTTCTATTTACCAAATCCGGACTTTTTACGGTACGTATCACATCCTCTCCAATATATAGATGTCTTTTCCCTGCATATTTATTCCACCACTTGATTAAAGTCTCATAATCAGCTGCTTTATGTCCTATTTCCCAATAGAGCTGCGGCACACAATAATCTACCCATCCGTTATTAACCCACATTAATATATCAGCATACAGATCATCATAATTCTGAAGTCCGGATGTCTTACTTCCTATCAACGGGTCACTCTTTTTATTTCTATATATACCAAACGGAGATATACCAAACTTTACCCATGGTTTGGTTTCATGAATAGCTTCATAAAGCTGTTTAATAAAGACATTAACATTATCACGTCTCCAATCATTTTTATTTTTAATGCCGTTATTGTATTTTGCAAACTCAGCATCATCCCGTATGGTTTGGCCAGGAGCAGGATAAGGGTAAAAGTAATCATCTATATGCAATCCGTCAACATCATATCTGCTTACAATATCTTTAACGACATCCACTATATAATCTCTTGCTTCAGGAATACCCGGATTGAGTATCATCTGGCCATCATAGGCAAAAGCAAGTTCAGGATGTTTTATGGCTATATGAGTTGAGGCAAGTTGATTCGTTGTTTTTGTCTTTGCTCTAAAGGGATTAATCCAGGCATGAAGTTCCATGCCACGCTTATGGCACTGATCTATCATCCAGTTCAAAGGATCCCAAAACGGATACGGTGCTTTACCTTGCACACCAGTAAGAAAACGGCTCCAAGGCTCATACTTACTTACATACAAAGCATCGCATTCTGGCCTAACCTGAAATATAATAGCATTAACCCCACATTCTTTCAATCTGTCAAGTTGAGAGGTCAAAGTATCTTGCATCTGTTTTGTACTCATACCCATAAACTGACCATTCACACATTGTATCCATGCGCCTCTAAAATCACGCTTATTAGAATACTGTGCAAAAACAGATACTGTGGCTGATAACAATACTATTAAAGTTAAAAATAACCTTCTATAACTTATTACATTTTTTTTCATATGGCCAAAATTACAGTTTTTGGTTCATAAAAACAAATATATATTACTAAAAAGTTCAAAGAAAGTATTTTTAAACTATAAGAAAACGACTGAATTTTATCCGATTTTCCCGACAAAGACTTAAAATAGGTTAATTTTATAATGTGTGGGCACACAGAAATATTACATCAAAATAATAAAAGATTTTTCTTGGATAATATAAAAAAAGTGGTTATATTTGCAACTGTTATCCTGAAAACAATCTTTTTACCTTAAAAAACTAATACCTATTGAAGATATAGAGCGATTGCTTGTGAAAGCCATCGCTTTATTTTTTTATATATTTATCACAAATAATAAATATTTCAATGAGCTACAAGTACTAAACGTAAAAAATTATTATGCAAAATTTATCATCCCTCCGTATTTTGATTATTACAAACTAAAGAAATAGTTGAAACAGCACAAACATACCGCCTTATACTACTCCCTTGAAATAATTGCTATAAAACTTTTAGTAAACATAAGAAATATATTAAAATCACCAGGCTTAACAACAAAATAATGTCACTGAGGCTTAGATCTGTCGTAGATAAGACGAATTGTTAAAGAATACAATAAAGCACAGGATATTCGTGAAAAACTCAAAATAGACAAAGATCTATTTTGTGCTTTCATGCTTTCAGCCGCCTTTTTGTTTTCTATTGGTACCTTCTTACCAGCTTTTTCTTGACATAACCTGCTATGCCTGCGAAAATCTAACGAAAATCCGCTCAATATAAAGCAAGAATCCGACTGAATTCTAATACCCGATTCGGGGTTAAGTCAACTTGATTCAGACACACTCGATGAAACACTACCCGAAAACGCTTAATGTTTCTTTGTACTGCGTTCCAAACGTATGTGCATTTATGTGGTAGAATGTCTAAAGTGTACGGCAAGTCACCTGGGATGTCTCCATATATCTCTTAAAAAAAAGTCTAGAACTCCTTGGGGTAACGGGTGCCCTGGCTGGGCACATCAAGCGTAATTGGGAGACTGAACCTCTTGCCAGTACGTATATCTATCCATCCATCTGCAACGACGTATAATTAAAACAACATTATTGCACGAATTGGGAAATCTATAACATGGACAGGATTCATAAAACCTTTTGACCCGGAATATACATATTCAGATAAATGAAGATTCATTAACTCGTCAAGATGAATACGAATCTCACTAAAGGGCTGTTCTACACTTACTATATTAAAATAATCAAGTATTTCTGAAGGCAGCACGATACGCGCAAGAACTTCCAATTGATTTGTTTCAATAAAGCAAAGGTCGGAATTTATATGGAATTAATAAAATAAATATACACTAAATTTCTACTGTCCCTTTTTAATTGCTTATCAGACTCACTTTTTATCGGATATCTGCATAATTATAAAAATGATAGTTAAAAGAACATAGAAAGCGATTTTGGTTAAAATAACGACTTCCATCATCATATCATTCCCATCCGTCCCATAAGTCTTATTAGTCCCATTAATTCCACCCTCCGTGGAACCAAACAAAAAAAGAGTCCCTGACATCATAACTGACGTCAGGGACTCAACTTAAAAAAAAGGCGGCCTCCTACTCTCCCGCATTGCATTGCAGTACCATCGGCGCAGG
>ENA-ORTN01001141-ORTN01001141.1-human-gut-metagenome-genome-assembly--contig:-NODE-1141-length-27416-cov-5.830014_pt1 | contig 27416 bp, 21 predicted proteins | sample MGYA00242070_ERZ509189 | MGnify/ENA primary metagenome ERZ509189 (study PRJEB26280, sample SAMEA2338821) | human gut metagenome | biome: human gut; feature: human-associated habitat; material: faeces...
GAGTTTTGTTGCTCCGGAACAGATGTGTCTGCCAAAGTCCTTGCGATGTACGCAGACACTAGAACTCCGTCAATGGAACCCCAGTGGCTTGCCGCTGTGTTAAGTCAGAAGAACTATTCAGAGCCATAAAAACAGCGTTCTGCGAATGGGGTATGAATAGTTACACACTATTGGAACTATGATTTGCACATGAATATATAGGAGGAACGTAAATGGTTCATACAAAAGAAGCTGTTTTGATGTTGGATACGCCATCTGAATCAGGAGAGTCATGCGTACTTGGCAGTACAATTCTTCGCAGTCAGATTGTTAGAGTTCAATTTTGTTCAAAAATGCCATTGGAAGTATGTCAGGAAGAAATGTGGGATGTGTCTGCAGCACAGGATAGAAGCATTTTGGCATGGGCAAAGAAGGTTTTTATTTCTTCTAAACTGTTGTATGAATTATATATAGCTTCAGATACAAAAATAAAGCTGCAAAATGCCAGAGGACTGTTTTGGGGATATGAGAATCTATGTGAAATCAATTTAGATAAATGGATTGATTCAAGCAGTGTGTCTGATATGAGTTATATGTTTTGTGGATGCCATAGCCTGAAAAAATTGGATGTATAAGGACTAGACACATCAAATGCAATTAATATGGAAGGAATGTTTTATTGGTGCAGCAATATCCAGACATTGAATGTGAGTTTTTTTGACACATCACATGTAATCAATATGAAAAGCATGTTTGATTACTGTAGCAGTTTAAAAAATTGGATTTGAGTTCATTTTGTACTCAGCATGTAATTGATTTTTCGTCAATGTTTGGAGAATGTATTCAGTTAGAAAAGCTGGTTTTAAGCGGATGGAATACTAAAAGTGCAGTATATATGCGCGGAATGTTTGAAAACTGCAGAAGTCTTCGTACTATTGATTTATCATCTTTTGACACAAAAAATGTTATCAATATGAGAAATATGTTTGCAGGCTGCGAGCAGTTAAGACATATCGAACTATCCTCATTTTCGACAGGAGCACTGCAGGACATGAGGGAAATGTTTCACAACTGCAATTGTTTACAGACACTTGATTTATCAGGCTTTGATACAAAAAATGTAACTAACATGTCATATTTGTTTTGCGGATGCAGCAAGTTAGCTAAGCTTAATGTGAGCAGCTTTGATACGGCAAATGTGATAGATATGAGTAATATGTTTTGTAGATGTGAAAGTCTTACAAAAGTCGGGCGGGAAAGCCCACGGTTTTAACCGTGGGAGTATGTCAAAAATAAAGATGACAGCTTTCCAACAATTTATCGAATAGATAGGATCCGTTCTTTTGAGGTATTAGAAGAGACATTTGAAATTCCATATCGTGACCGCTTCGAAGAAGGAGAGTTTCGCAAGCGCATCCAGTTTATGTATGGAGGACGGCTTCGCAGTATTCGCTTTATCTATAAGGGAAGTAGCGTCGAGGCAGTACTAGATCGCCTGCCAACAGCACAGATTATCGCAAAGAGACCAGAAGGCTATCTGATCAGCGCAGAGGTGTTTGGAGACGGCATTGATATGTGGATCAGGAGCCAGGGAAATATGGTGGAAGTGGTGAAGTAATGTTGGTGCCTCTTTTAAATAAAAAAATAAAAAGAAAAGATAGTAATGTGATCATGCAAAATAATAATATCATTAACTTTCTGGAGGCTAAATTAAATAGTTGGGGGAGTAAAATCTTCCCCCAACTATTTTTCGCGATAATAAAAATCACTTCTCTAATCTATATTCTTTGAGAAGCTGCTTTTGAAAATCATGATCGCTAATAGAACGTTTCAGATCATAGAAACGATTATCGGTGAGCAGACGTTGATTAAGCTTGTTAATCTGCTCTTTTCCAATCTGTTCACCTTGCTCTCTACCATGCTGCTCTGCATAGTGAATGGAGCTATTCCAATCACGAAGGGCTTTCTCTCGGTTAAGTGCTAGAATACGAAGTTTTTCATCACTGCTTACAGTAGTAAGACGTTCGTAGGCAACATGTAAAGTAGTGTTGTTTTCTGCCAATTTTTGCTGCACCTCCTTATTTTTAGTAGCCAATATCCTATAAATATTACAGCAACCAGATAGGGAAAAAACAAGAAAAAGATTAAAATTTAATAAGCTTTCCACCTTGCTCCCATATTGCATATGTGGTACAATATCATCATCATTTGATGAAATTCACTGTAAGTGACTGTGAATTTTCTACAAAAAATATAAGATATTTGCCGGGGTGAGAAAAATATGAAAGTAGTAACATTTAACATCCGCTGTGATTATGGTCAGGACGGACTTAATGAATTTGTAAACCGAAAGGAATTGATTTTAAGAAAAATCAATCAGGAAAAGCCAGATATTATAGGATTTCAAGAGGTGCTTCCGCATGTTGCTAAGTGGCTTAAGGAAAATCTGAATGAGTATTATGTGATTGGCTGCGGACGCGGAGCAAATCTTCGTGATGAGCAGATGAGCATTGCATATCGCAGGGACAGAATTAATTTGATCAGTATGAAAACCTGGTGGCTGTCTCAGACACCAGATGTGCCTGGATCACGCTATGAAGAGCAGAGTAGTTGTCCTCGAACAGCAACAGAGGCGGTTTTTGAAGATATTAAGAACGATAAGGTATTTCGATTTATTAATACACATCTTGATCATATTGGTGCACAGGCAAGAGAGAAAGGGCTGACTCAGATTATAAATCAGCTAAACCAGGAACGTTTCTGGAAGGATATTCCTGTAATTTTGTGTGGTGATTTTAATGCAGAACCAAATGCACCAGAGATGGAAATTATTAGCAGGGATTCATCGTTTAACAATTTGACAAAGGACATAGGAATTACGTTTCACGGATATTATAAAAACGATCCAAATGATCCGCCGTGCAGTATAGACTACATTGTTTTAAAGGGAGACTGGCAATGTGAAACAGTATATAAGTGGACAGATGAAGAAAATGGAATATACCTGTCGGATCACTATCCAGTATGCGCTGTAATAAATTTGGTTCAGTAACAAAATCATTGAACCTATGGGCTTTAATAACTTGGCTCTGTGAACTGCAGCAATTAAGCAATAACGAGCATAAACAGGAAAAAAGAGTTGCATTTTGTCAAAATTCCCCTTATACTAGATGTGTTCTTTTATATATAGAACGGAATAGTTGCTGACTTGGAAGGAAAAGGAATGGGACAAAATGCATCAGGAATGTATATAGTTGATGATAACTATAATATTGTAGGCTTCAATACGGTTGCCGAACACATGTATCCACGGCTAAAAAAGGAAGAAAAATGCTATCGGTGCCTCATGAATCAAGAGGTGCCATGTGCGATGTGTCCGATTTATAATAAGATAGAGGGGCCAAAAACATATATAGATCCTGTGAGCGGGCATTATGAGACTGTAGATGCGGTAGATATGAATTTGCCAGATGGTACGCATGGACATGCACTTATATTTGGATTCGCCACAGCGGATGGACAAAAGGCAGTGAATGAACCGCTTCCAGCTAATAAGGAAGGACTGGGACTGACCAGCATAATAAATGCACTTGGAAGCGATTACAGAAGTATTTATTCAGTAGACAGAAAAACGCAGCAAGTCAGTATGTATCTGGAAAGTAATAATGCAGATGAGATGACACGTATGAATGACACAAATTATACATCTGCAATCACGTCTTATGTTAAAGAAAATGTATTGTTAAAGGATCAGTGTAAGCTTGAGTTTGCAATGGATTTTGGATCACTTTGTGCACATTTAAAGCGTGTGCCTCAATTTATGGTTCATTATCGCAGTGTAAAAAAGGAAACAGGAGAAATTCATTATAATTATCTTAAATGTGCAAGGGTAGGATCTGCCGATTCATTTGATACGATTGTACTTGCATTTGCAAATGAAGATGCAGATATTAAACGAAGCCAGCTGCAGGAGATTGTTTCACCAGGAAGCAGTTTAGCAAAGCGCCGCATTTTAATTGTAGAGGATGATGAATTAAATCGTGAGATTTTAAAAGACTTGCTGTGTGATCAATATGATGTGCTCTGTGCTGAGGATGGCGCAGTTGGCTTAAAGCTGCTAGAAGAACATTATGCCGAACTGTCAGTTGTGCTTCTTGATATGTTTATGCCTGTTTGTGACGGTTTTCAGTTTTTGAAAGAGGCAAAGAAAAATCCGATACTGGCATTAGTTCCGATTATTGTCATGACAGGAAGCGGAAGACAGGAAGATGAAGCAAGGTGTCTGGAGCTAGGAGCATCAGATTTTGTTCCGAAGCCATATAATCAGCGAGTTGTTAAGGCAAGAATAAATAGTGTAATTAAATTAAAGGAATCTGCTGCGGCACTTAGTGCAATTGAGTATGATGATTTAACTGGTCTGTACACAAAGTCTGCGTTTTACTACCATGCAGGTATTTTAATGAGATATAAGCCTGATCAGTCATATGCGGTTATTATGGCAGATGTAAAGAACTTTAAATTGATAAACAACATTTATGGCATACGTGTTGGTGATGATATTTTGCGATATCTTGCAAAAATAATGAGTAAAGCTTTGACAGATGGTTTAGCTGCCCGCTACAGTGACGATCAGTTTGTTATGTTTACATCTATTTCTAAAAACGATTTTGAAAAGCGTTTGGAAAATGCAGTAAAGTATATTTCAGAAAATGCACCAATTGCCAATTTGCTTGTAAAGTACGGTGTATATAAGGATGTAGGTAAAAGTATCTCAATTTCAGAAATCTGTGACAGAGCAATTATGGCAATGAAGAGCATTCAATTAAATTATGAAAAGAACATTGCGTATTACGATGATCAGCTTGGTCAGCAGCATATAAGAGAAGTTATGATGGAAAATGATTTTGAAAATGCGCTGCGAAATGAAGAATTTGAAGTATGGTTTCAGCCAAAATATAATGTACAGACAGAAAAGATTGCAGGTGCAGAAGCGCTTATTCGCTGGCGCAAGCAAGATGGCAGCATAGTATCGCCGGGAGCATTTATTCCGCTTTTTGAGCGAGATGGACTTATTACAAGACTTGATGAGTATGTGTTTAAGAAGGTATGCCAGATACAAAAAGAAAGACTGACGCAGGGAAAACCATTTTTCCCGATTTCAATAAATCTGTCGCGTGCAAGCTTGCATCATGAGGGATTAGTTGAAAATTATACACGTATTGTAAAGGAAAATAATATTCCATTTGATTGTGTTCCTATTGAGCTGACAGAGTCTGCTGCGATGTACAGTATTCAGATCAAAGCTCTTGTGGATATGCTTGTTGCTTCTGGCTTTAAGCTTCACATGGACGATTTTGGTACTGGATTTTCATCATTGACTAGCTTGAATGTTTTACCGTTTGATGTGATTAAGCTTGATAAAAGTTTGATTGACTACATTGGAAATGAAAGCGGTGATCAGATTATTCAGCATGTTATTGCGTTAGCGCATGGATTAAATATGAAAGTTGTCGCAGAAGGTGTTGAAAAGAAAGAGCAGGCAGCATTTTTGCAAAATATGAATTGTGATCAGATTCAGGGATATTACTACTCAAGTCCAAAATCATATGAAGTGTTTGATAAAATGATATGATACCAGGGTCAAAAGCTCCATAGCAACGGAGCAATTCGTGGATATCAGTTGGGGGCAAAATACCTTTTGATCCAATAAAAATAAGCTGTGAAAAAATGAGAAATCATTTTTCACAGCTTATTTTTTAAGCTTCGCCAAGATTGCGAAGTGGCTTATATTTTTTAATTAAGAAGTTTACGATCAGATAGAAGATAATCATTGATACAGGAAGAATCATAAATCCAAGATGATAGCCCATCTGATCAATGATCTTTCCAAACAGCAGATTAAAAGCAATATCAAATATTGTTGCAATACTGATAATAGTTCCTGTTGCGGTAGAGGCAATGGAAGATGGATAATACTGTTGTACAAACAAAAGAAGGGTTGGATAAAGGATAGATACAAACAGGCCGGAAATACCAACTAACATAAGTGTAGGCTTTCCGCAGAAAATACCAACTGCATACAAAACAGTACCGATTCCACCAAAGATCTGAATGCTTCGTGAAGGTCCCCATTTCTGGACGAGAGGAGCCATAACAAGACGGCCGACCATCATGGTACCAGAGAACATAGATAAGTAGATGGATGCCTGATTAGAATCCATGCCAAACTGATCCTTACAATAAAGAAGAAGCCAGTTCAATACACCGTGCTCACCAATGAAATAGAAGCCAAAGACAAGAACAAGAAGCCAAAGAATAGGGCTGTTCATCTGAACCTTTGCTTTAGAAGCAGAATCAAAATCATTTTTTGCATCGGTTGTTTCGGACTTTAAAACAACAGCCTTTTTGCCAGCAAACAAAAAGAGAATAAGACCGATCAGGCCAAGACTAAACAGTAAAAGGTTCGTCTTTTGCCACCAGGGAAAGCCAGTCGCAACCTGTCCTAGAATCATCTGGCTGCCTGTTGTTCCAATACCCTGAACAAAAAACAGTGTATTGACAATAAGACCAGGAGCGGCGAAGTACATAGGAACAAAAAGATTAATCATTGTGTTCATTAATGTGGATGCACCCATAGTAAAGAGCATGGTGATAAGCAATACATAGTAGTTATCTGTTGTCACATAGACAAGCAGTGCAGCCATCCAGATAAGTAAAATGCCCATCATAACTTTTTTCTTTTCGAAGCGGTCAGCAAGACGTGTACCAGCCCAAAGGAAAATCAAATTTCCGGCATAGCTCATGACAATAATCATTGAAATCTGCACGGATGAAAGAGTAAAGTGATCTTTAAAAATAGGTGAGAATACACCACGCAGGGCATCATTTGCACCGAGACCGGCCATGACAATGCCGAAGGACAGATACATTAGAATCAGTCCAATTTTCTTTTTATCTTTCATGAAAAACTCCATTCCGCCGCAAAACGGCCAATTCTTTAAGGCACGGATTGAAACGCAAAAAATGCGTCCATTCAGAGCACTGAGAGCAATTATATCATGAAATTTTCGGTCGGGCAATAAAATAAAAAAGGTTTTTTTCAAAAATTGACAAAAAAATTTAAGATTTATTAAGATTTAGCTTGACAAGAAAGCATTTGAGAACTAGAATAGCTACAGTCGTTCTTGTATAAAACGCGCATATATACATATTTAATGTATAATAACATAGAGAGATCTGTAGAAATGAAAATCTTCAGACAGAAAATGCACGAGAGCAGGAACGCAGAAAGAGGTAGGATTATGAAGAAAACATATGCAAAGTTAATGACAGCAGTTCTGGCAGCCGCATCCATTTTGCCGGCAGTACCGACAGCAGCAGATGAGACCGCCGAAAGCACACTGAACGTGGCAATTGGTTCCCAGTTTACCACATTCGATCCAGCATTAAATACCGAGACTGCAAACAACTATGTATTGAATCACTTATATGCGGGAATGTTCCGCAAGGATGCAGATGGAAAAGTTCAGAATGAACTGTGCGAAAGCTATGAGGTTTCAGATGATGGTCTGACCTACACATTCCACATTTCTCCAGATGCAAAGTGGAGTGATGGACAGCAGGTTACGGCAAATGATTTCGTATACTCCTATCTGAGAGCTCTTTCTTATGGTGCAGACAATGCTTGGGCAATCAATGATTTTGTAAACTTCATTGAGGGTGCAGAGGAGTACAGCACCGCTGCTCAGGAAGAGGGTGAGTCATTTGACTGTACAACAGCAGATCACAGCGTGGTTGGAATTGAAGCAGCTGATGATCAGACACTTGTGTTAAAGTTAAAGGCACCGTGTGCATATCTGACTGGTCTGATGTGTGCAAACGCATGGCTGCCAGTTCGTGAGGATTTTGCCGTACAGCATGATTCTTTGTGGGCCTTTGAGGGAGACTATCCGACAACAGGACCGTATACGCTGACAGAGTGCAACGAGACTGAGAAGGCTGTTGTTGACAAGAATGAAAATTATTTAAATGCAGATGATGTGACAATGGATGAGATCACCTTCCTTTGCATGGCAGATAAGGATGCACAGGCACTTGCTTATCAGACTGGTGAGATTGATGTAGCTCTTGGAATTTCCACTGACACTGCATTAAATTATGAGGGAACAGATGAACTGTGGATGCTACCGAAGTCTTCAAACTACTATCTGGCAATCAATTCAGCAGAGACTGGTCCTGAATGGGCAAGGAATGTAGATGTGCGCCGTGCACTAGCGCTTGCAATTGACAAGGAATCTCTGGTAGATGTTCTTGGCGGTGACAGCTTCTATCCAGTATTAAATGGATTCGTTCCAGATGGCGTTGCAGGTGACACTGATACCTTCCGTGCAGAGGGTGATGCAGACGGCTACACATTGACATATGATCCAGATCAGGCAAAGGAGCTTCTTGCAGGAGCTGGCTATGATGAGAGCAATCCGCTTCATATTACCTATAAGTATTCAAACAATGGAATCCACGGTGATGTGGCAACTATGTTGCAGCAGATGTGGGAGGCTGTTGGCGTAGAAGTTGATTTTGAGTGTGTTGAGTCAGGTGTTTACTATGATCAGCTTGATCAGGGTGATTTTGAGATCTGCCGTTATGGATACTCTGCAGAGGACAGCCCGATTCAGTTTTTGGAGATGTGGACAACTGGTATGCAGGTAGTTCCAGCAGTTAATGATGAGAAGTTTGATCAGATGATCGAAGATGCGCGTCAGATTTCAGATCGTTCTGAATATATGAAGGCACTTCATGAGGCAGAGGATTATCTTGTTGAAGAGAATGTATATGTCATTCCACTGTTCAACTTTAATGATCCGGCATTGGTTCAGACATATGTAGAAGGCCAGACCATGAATGGAATTTATCCATATTTTGCGTATGCAACAGTTACAGAATAATGTAGCTTAGAAACGTGAAAACTCCAGTGAAAGGGGGATGAACGCAAGGGCGCCATCCCCTTTCGCATATGAAAAACAAAAAATATGAGAAAAGAAGGAAGAAAATGAATCAATTAAAACCTGTCTTAATAGAAGATTTCAATGAAATAAAAAGTCCATCTAGTTTACAGTACAGTCCTGATGAGAAGACACTTGCATTCACGCTTGTACAGCCAGACAAAGAAAATAATAAATATAGTAAAAATCTTTGGATCATGGAAGAAAATAAGGAAGCAGTCCAGCTAACATCATCTGGCAAAGATGGTGATTTTATCTGGGAAGATGATCAGACAATTTTATTTGTATCAGAGCGCAGCGAAAAAAAGGATGATTTGGAAGAGAAAACGACGTTTTACCGCATCAATATTCATGGCGGAGAGTCAAAGCAGGCGTTTTCTGTTTCAAGGTCCGTATCCTTTTTTAAGAAGCTTTCAAATGGCTTATATTGTATGGGAATCGAGGAAAATAGAAATTCACTTCCACTAGACGCTGATGAAAAGCTAAGAAAAGAAGAAAAAGATTATCATGTAATTGATGAAGTTCCTGTATGGGGCAATGGACGCGGCTTTATCTCTGGTGTGCGCACCTGTCTTTATCTATATGAGGAAAAAACAGGTACATTAAAAAAGCTGACAGCAAAAAATTTTGACACGGCTTCTGTCTGTGTGTCAAATGAAGCACTTTTGATTCTTGGCAAAGAGTGGGAAAATTTGATTGATCAGACAGATTCAGTGCTTCTTTATGACATAAAAGAAAAGAAGCTTACAACACTTGTGGAGCAGAAAAATCTGATGATATCAAGAGCTGTTTTTGCAGATGGAAAGATTGTGATGACGGCAACTGATGGAAAGCCATATGGAGAAGGTCAGTATCATGATATTTATGAGTATGATGAAACGCTGCAAAAGCCTGTAAAGAAGGTACAGGCAAATTGTCTGCTTGGTGTAGATATTATGACAGACTGCCAGTACAGTCATGGTGAGAGTCTTGTTGTGGCAAATGATGGTACAATCTATGCAATTGCACAACATGGATATAAGGATGGCATTATTTCTTATAAGAGAGAGGCAGATGGTTCATATGAAGAAAATGAAGCATGTGCCTGGAATGGTCTTGTCTGTGAGATAGCATCAGGAAAAGGAAAACTTTCATTTGCTGCTATGAAGGCAAATGGCTTCTGCGAGATTTATGAGTATAAAGATGGTACTGTTACAAAGAAAACATCATTTAATGACGCATATACAGAGACTCACTTCATTTCAAAGGCAAAGCATATGCCATTCGTAAACAAGGATGGTGTGACAATTGATGGATGGGTACTTGAGCCAAAGGATTATGATCCGTCAAAGAGTTATCCAGGAGTGTTAGAGATTCACGGCGGCCCAAGATGTACATATGGAGAAGTATTTTTCCATGAGATGCAGGTATGGGCATCAAAGGGCTGGTTTGTCTTTTTCTGTAATCCGAGAGGATCAGAGGGATATGGCGAAGTGTTTGCTGATTTAAGAGGCAAATATGGAACAATTGATTATGAGGATCTGATGGAATTTACAGATCATGTATTGGCTGCCTATCCACAGATAGATATTGCAAAAATTGGTGCAGCAGGAGGCTCCTACGGTGGCTTTATGTGTAACTGGATTGAAGGTCACACAGATCGTTTTGCAGCGATTGCGTCCCAGCGCTCTGTATCAAACTGGGTATCTGATTTTGGATGCAGTGAGATTGGTGTAACATTTGATCAGAATGAGATTTTGGCAACACCATGGAATGGTATGGAAAAAATGTGGGATTGTTCTCCGCTTAAATATGCCTGCAATGCAAAGACACCGATTTTGTTTATTCATTCAATGAATGATTACAACTGTACGCTGGATCAGGGCATTCAGATGTTTACAGCAGTTAAATTTTATGGTGTGCCGGCGAGAATGTGTTTGTTTGAAGGCGAGAATCATGGACTTTCAAGAAATGGAAAGCCGCTTCACAGAATGCGCCGTTTAAAAGAAATCACAGATTGGTTTGAAAAATACCTGACAAAAGAAAGGAAAAACTGATGGCAAAATATTTTGGAAAACGACTGGTAATCGGTTTAATCACATTATTTGCCCTTGCGACAATCACCTTTTTTCTGATGCATGCCATTCCGGGTTCTCCGTTTGCCGGAGAAACTAGCAAGCTTCCGGCAAATGTAAAGGAAAAGTTAGTTGAGCAGTATGGTCTTGATAAGCCTGTTACAGAGCAGTATGTACGCTATCTGCAAAATGCAGTAAAGGGCGATTTTGGAACATCATTAAACAGAAAAGGAAAGGCTGTATCTGACATCATTATGGCAGGTATTCCGTACACAGCAAGTCTTGGTCTGGCTGCCTTTTGTATTGCACTTGCTGTTGGAATTTTACTAGGAACAATTTCCGCTTTTTCAAAGCATCAGTGGGTAAATAATACGGTTGCTTTTATAGCAACAATTGGTGTCAGTGTGCCAAGCTTTTTGCTGGCGCTGCTTATGATGATTCTTTTCGGAGTGGTGCTTCATTGTCTTCCAATCGTAGGTTTGGGCACATGGCGTCATTATATTATGCCGGCAACGGCACTGGCGCTTTCTCCAATTGCGATGATTTCTCGTCTTACAAAAACGAGTTTGACTGAGGTTATGAAGCAGGATTATATGGTACTTGCAAAAAGTAAGGGAACAGGACAGGTTATGGTTATCATTCGTCATGCACTTAAAAATGCGCTTGTTCCAGTTGTCACATATGCCGGTCCACTTCTTGCAACACTGTTAACTGGTTCATTCGTTGTAGAAACATTGTTTTCTGTTCCTGGAATCGGTGCGGAATTTGTAACAAGCGTAAGCAACCGTGATTACACAATGATTATGGCATTGACAATTTTCTATGGCGCATTTATCATTATCTGTAATATTGTTACCGACTTGATTACTGCGCTTATGGACCCGAGAATCCGCTTGAAGTAAGTTTACAGAAGGGAGAATTGATTTACTTATGGAAAAAATATTCTGTCAGGATATTGAAGATTCTGAGTTTGAGCGTCTTGACGACAGTGAAAAAGACTCCGAATTTGTGGCTGTGGAGAGCAAAACTTATTTTCAGGATGCCTGGGGCCGATTCAAGAAAAATAAACTGGCGCTAGTCAGTCTTGTTTTTATGGCAGTAGTCATTTTGTTTGCTGTTTTTGCACCAATGCTTTCACCATATACATATGATGGTCAGGATTTGACTTGCAGAAATGCACTTCCAAATGCGGCACACTGGTTTGGAACTGATAAATTTGGCCGTGATATTTTTGTACGTATCATGTACGGCGCAAGAATTTCACTGTCAGTTGGTTTTGCAGCGGCATTATTAAATCTTGTGATTGGCGTTGCCTATGGTGCCATTTGTGGTTATTTTGGCGGCAAGGTCGATATGATATTGATGCGTCTTGTTGATATTATTTATTCTGTCCCGACACTTTTATATGTTATTTTAATTATGCTGATTTTTGGTTCTAATATCTTCTCCATGCTGCTTGCTATTGGAATAAGCAGCTGGGTTGGTATGGCACGTCTTGTAAGAGGACAGATTTTGACATTGAAAGAGCAGGAGTACGCATTGGCTGCTTATGTAATCGGTGCGAGTAAAAAGCGTATTATGTTTAAGCATCTGATTGTAAATTGTATGGGACCGATTATTGTCAATACGACACTGATGGTGCCAAATGCTATTTTCACAGAAGCATTCCTTGCATTTGTCGGTATTGGAATCAGTATCCCGCAGGCAAGTTGGGGAACAATGGCAAATGATGCGCGTTCCTTGATTCAGAGTCAGCCTATTCAGATCATCTGGCCTGTTCTTGCAATCTGTCTGACAATGCTTAGTCTGAATTTTATCGGCGATGGTTTAAGCGAAGCGCTTGATCCCAAGAAGAAGTAAGGGGGAATCATGGAAGAAAAGAAAACAATATTAGATGTAAAGCATCTTAGGGTAGATTTTACTACTGATCAGGGAACAGTGCAGGCTGTTCGTGATGTAAGCTTTTCTGTAAAAGAAGGCGAGATTCTAGGCATTGTCGGTGAGTCTGGATCAGGAAAATCAGTTACGATGTATTCAGTTATGGGCCTTCTGGCACAAAATGGCTCTATAAATGAGGGCGAAATTGTGTTTGATGGTGAGTCAATTGCAAGAAAGGATTTTCCTGATAATCGTTCCTATGAGAAAAAAATGCGTGAGATTCGCGGAAATACAATGGCAATGATTTTTCAGGATCCTATGACATTTTTAAATCCAGTGTTAACTATTGGAAAGCAGATTCGTGAGACTCTTTTGAATCACAATCCTAAAATGACAAAGAAAGAAGCAAATGAACGTGCAATTGAGCTGATGCGTCAGGTAGGTATTCCAGCGCCAGAGAAACGTATCAATCAGTATCCGTTTGAATTTTCAGGCGGTATGAGACAGCGTATCGTGATTGCAATTGCACTGGCAAATAAGCCAAAGCTTATTATTGCCGATGAGCCAACGACTGCGCTTGATGTTACTATTCAGGCACAGGTGCTTGAACTGATTCAGGAAATGAGCCGTCAGACAGGAGCAGCTGTCATCATGATCACGCATGATCTTGGTGTCGTTGCCAGCCTTTGCGACCGCATAAATATAATGTATGGCGGACGACTGGCAGAGACAGGAACTGATCGTGAGATTTTTTACGAGCCGAATCATCCGTACACTAAGGGATTGTTAAATTGTATCAATAATCCAGAGGATGACGATAAGGAGCTTACGCCAATTCCAGGTTCACCGCCTGATTTATTAAAGCCGCCGGCAGGATGTCCGTTTGTGGATCGCTGCAATGAGGCCATGAAGATTTGCAAGACAAAAATGCCAGATGAGACAACTTTTAGTGACACACATAGAAGTGCCTGCTGGTTAAATGAAAAAAAGCACAGGGAGGAGGCACAGCATGGAAGTACAAAATGAGATAAAAAATAATGCAGATGATACGCGTGATGTGATCGTCTCTGTTGAGCATTTAAAGACATATTTTAATGCAGGAAAAACCTGGGGCAAAAAGCAGGTTGTAAAGGCTGTTGATGATGTGTCATTTCAGATCCATAAGGGTGAGACATATGGTCTTGTAGGTGAATCAGGCTGTGGAAAATCTACTCTTGGAAGAACTATTGTAAAAATCAATGAACCGACAGATGGAAAAATTCTTGTAAATGGAGAAGATATCACACATCTTTCTGGACAGAAGCTAAAGAAATTTAGAAAGAATATTCAGCTGATTTTTCAGGATCCGTATGCATCCTTAAATCCGCGAATGACAGTAGGCGAGATCATTCGCGAGCCTATGGTAATTCATCATATTTACCAGACGAGAAAGGAACAGGATGATCGTGTAGCAGAGCTGTTAAAGATTGTTGGCTTAAAACCAGATCATGTGCGCCGTTATCCTCATGAGTTTTCAGGCGGACAGCGTCAGCGTATTTCAATCGCAAGAACTTTGGCACTTAATCCAGAATTTATCGTCTGTGATGAGCCTATTTCTGCACTTGATGTTTCTATTCAGGCGCAGATCATCAATCTGTTAAAGAATATCCAAAAAGAACTTGGCATTGCGTATCTTTTTATCGCACATGATTTAAGCATGGTAAAGCATATCTCAGATCGCATTGGTGTTATGTATCTTGGTCATCTTGTTGAAGAGGGCGACAGTAAGGAGCTGTATGCAAATCCAATGCATCCGTATACAAAGGCATTGTTAAGCGCTGTTCCGATTCCGGATCCGCTTGTTGGAAAATCAAGAAAGCGTATTATGCTTGAGGGAGAACTGCCAAGCCCTATTAATCCGCCAAGCGGCTGTCCATTTCGCACGCGCTGTCCGTATGCGACACCAAAGTGTGCAGATGAGATGCCGAAGATGAAGGAGATTAATGGACGCAAGGTGGCATGCCATAAAGTGGCGGATGAATACGGCGTGTGATAGGAGGAGAAAGATGCAGATTCCATATGAAGAAGAGCTGTGTGCGCTTGCGGATGCGGTATGGGATACCCCGGAACCAGGTTTTCGCGAGTATAAAAGCAGCGCAGCACATGTTGAATTCTTAAAGAAGCATGGTTTTGAAGTAAAGACAGATGTTGCAAAGACTGGAACAGGCTATGAAGCAAGCTGGGGAAGCGGCCATCCGGTAATTGCCTTTTTAGGAGAATTTGATGCACTTTATGGCATGAACCAGAAGGCAGACTGTCCGTCATATCATCCAGAAGATCCAGACGGCATGGGACAAGGCTGCGGCCATCATATGCTTGGCGTGGGTGCGATTGCAGCAGGAATGGCGTATCGCGAAATGTTAAAGGCAAACGGCGGCAGCGGAACAGTAAAGATTTTTGGCTGTCCGGGCGAGGAGAGCGGTTCAGGAAAGGCTTATATGGCGCGTGACGGTGTGTTTGATGACTGTGATATCGCACTGACATGGCATCCGGCTAATTTCCACATGGTATGCACCGGAAGCAGCCAGAGCTGCATTCAGGCATGTTTCCGTTTTCATGGAGTATCTTCTCATGCAGCGGGTGCACCACATCTTGGAAGAAGTGCCCTTGATGCAGTCGAGCTGATGGATGTTGGTGTAAACTATATGCGTGAGCACATGGAGGACAGTGACCGTGTTCACTATGCAATTACTAACACCGGAGGAAAGTCTCCGAATGTCGTACAGGCAGAGGCAGAGGTGCGCTATCTTATTCGTTCTGCAACAAATCCAAAGTGTAAGAAGCTTTATGAGCGTGTGATTCGTATAGCACAGGGAGCAGCGCTGATGACTGATACAAAACTTGAAGTGCTGTTCGACGAAGGTTTAAGCAATACCGTTCCAAACTTCGCACTCGAAGATGTCATTGCAAAGGCACTTCAGACTGTTGGTGCTCCAGTTTATACAGCAGAGGAGCGTGCATATGCAAAGCAGTTTAAGGATAGTTTTCCAGTTGAGGATCAGCTGAGTGATATTCCGTTTGGAATTGCTGATATTATGAAGCTTCGCGAGAATATTAAAAATTCCGAGATATGTGATTATGTGGTTGACACTATCCATACCGATCATTGTGAGATGGGAAGTACTGATGTAGGTGATGTCAGCTGGGTTATTCCAACTGCTACAGTCAATACAGCATGCTTTAGCTATGGTGCAGGAGCGCACAGCTGGCAGTGGACTGCACAGGGTAAGTCAGCCATTGCTCACAAGGGAATGATTTTTGCAGCAAAAGTTATGGCAGAAAGTGCAAAGACACTTTTAGAGCATCCAGAAGAAATTAAAAAGGCGTGGGATGAATTTGATAAACGTCTTGACGGTGAAAAGTATGAGTGTTTGATCCCGAAAGAAGTAGCACCACACGTAATAGAGTAAAAAGTAGATAAGATAATTAATTGACGGGAGCGTCAGGAAGGGCTAAAATAGATTAAAATCAATTAAAATCAATTTTTGGAGGTGATTTCAATGAGTGAGAAAATCTATTTTGAGCTGACCTGGGAGCTCCCTAATCCTTTTTATAAGGCAGATGGAAGCATTATGAGTACCAAGGCGGAGTGGGAAGAAAAGCGAAAGGCGTATCTTGAACTGTTAAGTGAAATGTATTATGGTAAAATGCCGGGACGTCCACAGACATTAACAGCAAGTGAGTTGTCAAATGAAACAATATGTCAAAATATTGTCTGTCATAAAGTAGTTCGTCTTTGTGCGCAGGGTGAAGAAGCACCTGTTTTCTTTAATGTACATATATATCGTCCAGTGATGCCTCGTGAAGAAAAATTAATTCCTGTTGTAATTCCAGCAGCAGACACGCTGTCGGAGGAGATTATTAGCATGGCAGTTGAACAGGGCTTTGAAATTTGCAGCTTTGAAGTTGCTGAGGCAGCACCGGATGACAAGGAAAAAATCTGGGAAGGTGGCTGTGCAAAGGCGTACCCAGGTTACACATGGCGGGCACTTGCAATGTGGGCATGGCTGCAAAGCCGTGTTATCGACTGGCTCGAAACGCAGGAAGATATAGATGTGACAAAAACAGTTGTGACTGGTCACTCGCGTATGGGAAAGGCAGCACTTTGCTGCGGTATTTATGATGAGCGTGCAGCAGTTGTCGCACCGGCAGGCTCTGGCTGCGGCGGCATGGCAAGTATGCGTTTAAGCGGCTGTCGTCTTGGCGAAAATATTGGTCTTTCAGAGCGTATTGGTGTTATGTTAAATAAAGAGCGTTTCCCATACTGGCTGATGGAAAATGTGGCAGATTATGGTACACCAGATGGAAAAACGCGTTTTCGTGAAAATGAGATTCCATTTGATGCAAATATTCTTGGTGCGTGTGTTGCTCCGAGACGACTGATTCTTGTAGAAGGTCTTGATGATGACTGGATCAATCCATTTGGCACACAGGTTTCGTGGCTTGCAGCATCTGAAGTATTCGAATTTCTTGGTGTCAAAGAGCGCAGTGCGATTCACTATCGCGAAGGAGGCCATGCTTACACTAAGCAGGACTGGAGTGTTGTGCTTGATTTTACAAAGGTACAGCTTTGCGGCAAGGAAAAGACGACTGGATATAAGTCAATGAGAGAAAACGAGAATAAGGCAGGATATTCATGGAGATGTCCTAAGACAAATAACTGATAGGAGATTGAGAAAATATGAAGGTTTTATTATTAAATGGAAGTTCCAATTTAAAGGGATGTACTTACACAGCACTTGAAGAAATTGCAAAGACTTTGCAGGAAGAGGGCATTGATACTGAAATTTTCCAGATTGGTGCAGAGCCGCTTCGTGACTGTATTGGCTGCGGCGGCTGTAGTAAGGGAAATGGCTGCGTATTTCGTGATGACTGTGTAAATGAATTTGTGGAAAAAGCAAAAGAAGCAGATGGCTTTGTATTTGGCACACCAGTTTATTATGCGCATCCAAGCGGCCGTATTATGTCATTTTTAGACCGCGCCTTTTACAGCGGCGGTGCTGCATTTCGTTTTAAGCCAGGAATGGCAGTTGCCTCTGCAAGAAGAGCTGGTACAACTGCGTCATTAGATGCCATTAATAAATATTTTGGCATTAACCAGATGCCAACAGTAGGCTCTACCTATTGGAACATGGTTCATGGAAATCGCCCAGAGGAGGTTCGTCAGGATTTAGAGGGCTTGCAGACTATGCGCAATGCAGCAAAATGTATGGCATGGATGTTAAAATGTTTTGAGGCTGGAAAAGCACAAAACATTGCGCTTCCAGATACAAAAAAGGAAGTGTCTACCAACTTTATCCGCTAATCCAAATAAAGTATACTGGATAAAGATAGCTAATAATTTATAATGATTTATAATTGTAGAAAGGGTGATTTGTGATGCCAGCATTTTATGCACATTATAAGTTTGGACAGATGGTAAAAGAACAGCTGCCCGCGAAATATCAAAGATTGTTGGAGGATTATCAGGATTTGTATGAGATCGGTCTGCACGGACCAGATATCTTATTTTTCTATCATCCGATTATCCGTCATCCGATCACCCAGATCGGAGTGGTGATTCACCATGAGACGGGACGCGTGTTCTTTGAACATGCGCTGACTCAGATGCATCGTTCAGCGGCAGAGGGTGATAAGATGCAAAAGGCACTGTGGGCATATGCGCTCGGTGTTGTGTGTCATTTTGCGCTTGATGCATCATGTCATACTTATATCAACCATTTCGAAAAGACAAGACGTATTTCTCATCATGAAATCGAGAAGGAATTTGAAAAATATCTGATGAAAAAAGATGGCCTAGACCCATTTAACTGGGATTTTAGGCAGGCTTTATCCACAAATTTTCGCTGGGCAAAGCCTATTGCATTATTTTATGGCTTGCAGCCAGTTCAAATTCATCAGTCCATCAAAGGCTTTTTATGGTTTTCACGTTTGTTCTTCACGACAAGCAAGGCAAAACGTCATGCCATTTTTGCCGGAATGCGTATTGCGCGTGTCTACGGTGAGATTCGAGGTTTTTTTGCCAATGAAAAAGACAATCCGAGATGTCGTTACAGCAATGAAAAGCTAGAACTTCTTATGAAGAAAAGTGTGCAGGATGCCATAAAAATGACAGAGGAGTTAGAAAAGGCATATCGAGGAGAAATGCGTCTTGGCAAAATTTTTGATCAAACCTTTTCTGGGAAGGAAGCCATAGTTTAAAACTATGGAAAATAAAGAATTAAGGTATTATACAAATATCGAAAAATCCTGTATGATAACGCTATCAACCAAGAGGGTTATACAGGAGGAAAATATTATGAAAACACCATTTCGTTATGATTTTGTAGGAAGCTTCTTACGTCCACTTTCTTTAAAGGAGGCAAGAAAACAGTTTGAGGCAGGTACAATCTCTAAGGAAGAACTGACAAAGGTAGAGGATGCTTGTATCGAAGATCTGGTTGCAAAGCAGAAAGCAGCTGGCTATCATGTCATCACCGATGGCGAGTTTCGCCGCGCAACTTGGCATCTGGACTTTATGTGGGAGTTTGAGGGCGTAGGTCATTCTAAGACAAAGACTGGTCTGCCATTCCACGGTGAGGCCGCGATGATCGACGATACCTATCTGACTGGAAAGGTTTCCTATAAGAGTGGTCATGCATTCATTCAGCATTTTGCGTTTGTAAAGCAGTTTGAGGATGAGAATACCGTAGCAAAGCTGACCATTCCGGCACCAGCACAGTTTTTGGAGCAGATGATCATGCCATTTGCATGGGAGAATACCTCAAAGTATTACGAGACACCGGAGCAGGTAGCAGAGGATATCGCACAGGGCTATCGTGCATTTATTCAGGAAGTGTACGCAGCAGGTTGTCGTAATCTTCAGCTTGATGATTGCTCTTGGGGTATGGTTGTAGATCCGAATGCACCGGCACTGTTTGGCACCACAAAGGCAGGACTTGAGAACATCAAAAAGCAGCTTCTTGAGATCAACAACAAGGCAATTGAGGGTGCACCAGCTGACCTTATTATCAACACCCATGTGTGCAGAGGAAACTTTCATTCTACATATGCAAGCAGCGGCGCTTACGACAGCGTAGCAGAGACACTTTTCGCAAAGGAAAATGTAAATGCCTATTATCTGGAGTTTGATGATGCGCGTTCCGGTGGATTTGAGTGCTTAAAGGCGGTATCTGGTGACAAGAAGGTAGTACTTGGTCTGATCACAACAAAGTCTCCGAAGTTAGAAGACAAGCAGGCTGTAATCGCACGTATTCATGAGGCAGCAAAGTATGTGCCGCTTGATCGTCTGTACTTAAGCCCACAGTGTGGATTTGCATCTTGCGAGATCGGCAATAAGCTGACCGAAAAGCAGCAGTGGGCAAAACTTGCACTTGTAAAGGAGATTGCAGAGGAAGTCTGGGGCAAATAATTTTTGTTTCCTGCCTATAGCTAAATTGTTTTATCAGATATGGTGTTTCCCTTTATATGGAGGAACCATGACATTACAACAGCTGCAATATGCCGTCACCGTCGCTTCTGTGGGAACAATCACAGAGGCGGCAGAACGGCTTTTTATAACACAGCCGAGTCTGACAACTGCAATTCGAGAGTTGGAAAAGGAAATGAATCTGACGATTTTTATCCGTTCCAACAGAGGTGTGGCAGTATCTAAGGAGGGCGAGGTCTTTCTTGGATACGCAAGGCAGATATTGGAGCAGACAGAGCTGCTCAAAGAAAAGTACACAAATGAGCGACAGTGGGGGAGAAATTTTTGCGTCTCCACACAGCATTACTCGTTTGCGGTAAATGCATTTGTTGAGCTTATTAAAAAATATGCGGGTGAAGAATACGACTTTAATCTTCGCGAGACGCAGACTTACGAGATCATTGAAGATGTGGCACTCATGAAAAGTGAGCTTGGCATCCTTTATCTGGATGAGGAAAACCAGAGTGTGATCACGAAGACGCTTCGCGAGAAGGAGTTGATTTTCACTCCGCTTTTTGATGCCAAGCCACATGTTTTTATCAGCAGTGAACATCCGCTTGCCTCAAAAAAGACAGTAGACTGGGATGATCTTGCACCATATCCGTATCTATCATTTGAGCAGGGCGAGCATAATTCCTTTTATTACGCGGAGGAGCGTTACAGTCGTGTTTTACGAAAAAAGAATATTCGTGTGCGGGATCGTGCAACCTTATTTAATCTTTTGATTGGACTAAATGGATACACGGTCTGCAGTGGCGTGATTGATGAAAACTTAAATGGAAAAAATATTATAGCAGTTCCATTAAAGGAACAAGGATTGATGCAGATCGGCTATATCCGTCATAAACGTGCAGTGCCAGGAAAGCTGGCAGAGGCTTACATTGAGGCGCTTAAGCAATATGGAGATCAGCAGCAGAGTGTCGAAGTCGAGGTCGAATAGGCATTGAGAAAGGCAGGAAAAAAGAATATCATGAATAATTTTAATTATTATGCACCGACAAAGGTTGTATTTGGAAAAGATACAGAAAAAGAGACGGGACGTCTCGTAAAGGAGCAGGGCGCATCAAGTGTACTTGTTCATTTTGGAGGAAAGAGCGCAATTGCTTCTGGTTTGCTTGACCGTGTGTGTCAGTCATTGAAAGAAGAAGGCATTGCTTATGAGACACTTGGAGGAGTTGTTCCAAATCCACGTCTGTCAAAGGTAAGAGAGGGCATTGCACTGTGCAAGGAAAAGAAGATTGATTTTATTCTGGCAGTTGGCGGCGGAAGCGTCATTGACTCAGCAAAGGCAATTGGATATGGTGTTGCAAATGAAGGTGATGTGTGGGATTTTTATGCAAAAAAGCGTGTACCTACTGCATGTCTTCCGATTGGTGCAGTGCTTACAATCGCAGCAGCAGGAAGTGAGATGAGCAACTCTTCAGTTATCACAAATGAGGAAGGAGGATTAAAACGTGGCTGCAATACCGATCTTTGCCGCTGTCGTTTTGCTGTGATGAATCCTGAGCTGACATACACACTGCCGGATTATCAGACACAGTGCGGATGTACCGATATTATGATGCACACTATGGAGCGCTATTTTAACATGAGCGAGGACATGGAACTGACCGATGGAATCAGTGAGGCACTAATAAAGACTGTAATGAAGCACTCTAAGATTTTAAAGGAGCACCCAGACTGCTACGAATCACGTGCAGAAGTGATGTGGGCATCTAGTCTTTCACATAATGGCCTGACTGGATGTGGAACAGATGGAGGTGACTGGGCTTGCCACCAGCTAGAGCATGAGATAGGCGGTATGTTTGATGTGGCACACGGAGCAGGACTTGCAGCAGTGTGGGGAAGCTGGGCACGTTATGTCTACAAGGCACGTCAAGAGCGCTTTGCAAAATTTGCCAGAAATATTTTTGATATTCAGGAAACTGATGATGAAAAGGCAGCAGTAGCAGGTATTGAGGCAATGGAAAGCTACTATCGAAGCGTAGGTATGCCGACCAGCCTGTGTGAGCTTGGCATCCATGCAACCGAGGAACAGATCAAAGAGATGGCAGACAAATGCAGCTTTTATGGAAAGCGCACGGTCGGCGTGATGAAGAAGATTGGAGCACCAGAGGCAGCAGAAATTTACCGCATGGCAAATGATAAGAGTATTCCACTGTACTCCAGATAAGAATTTCAAAAAAAAGAATAGACAAATGATAGGGCAGATCAAAACGGTCTGCCTTATTTTTGTACATGAATTGAACTTATGGCTTGCTCCTTAATGATGACAGGAATCCCTGCTTACGCATCAACGACAACAAGTGAAACTAAACAGGAATCACAGAGCACGAATGAACAGCCGCCGGAAAAGCCGGATGGTGAGGCACCTTCCGGAGCAGATGGACAGCAGGGCGAAAAGCCAGACGGTGAGCCACCAGAAAAGCCAGATGGAGAGAATCCAGACGGGGAAAAGCCAGACGGTCAGCCGGGAGGCGGACAGGGAGGTCCTGGCGGATCACAGGGAGTGGACAGCTACGATGCTGTAACTGAGTACACAGAAGATACTGATACTGAAGGTGAGAACTATACATCTACGGGAACTGATGAGAATGCAGTACTTGTTTCAAATGGTGCAGCCGTAACATTAAAGGACAGTACGATTGACCGTACCTCAGAGGACAGTACCGGCGGTGACAATTCTAGCTTTTATGGTGTGGGTGCAGCACTTCTGACAATTGATGGAACGACTTACATTGACAATGCAACGATCACAACTGACGCAAAGGGCGGTGCTGGCGTATTTGCTTACGGCGATGGAACTGTTTATATCGCAGATTCTACCATTACCACAAAGCAGGATACCTCAGGCGGTATCCACGCAGCAGGCGGCGGAACACTTTACGCATGGGATGTAACAGCAGAGACTGACGGTGAATCTTCAGCGGCAATTCGTAGTGACCGTGGCGGCGGAACAATGGTAGTAGACAGTGGAAGTTATACCAGTAACGGAACTGGTTCTCCGGCTGTTTATTGCACCGCTGATATTGCTGTAAATGATGCAACACTTACCGCAAATGGTTCTGAGGCCGTTTGTATCGAGGGCTTAAATTCTCTTCATCTGTTTGACTGTGACATTACCGGAAACATGCAGGATCTTGACCAGAACGACACAACCTGGACTTTCATCGTTTATCAGAGTATGTCTGGTGATTCTGAAATTGGAAATAGCACGATGCAGCTCGTTGGCGGAAGCGTTACCTCTGAAAATGGCGGTCTGATTTACACGACCAATACCGAGTGTGATATTCTTCTTTCCGATGTCGATATTACCTATGCGGATGACAGCGAATTCTTCTTAAGATGTACTGGCAATGACAATGCACGTGGCTGGGGATCAAGCGGTGAAAACGGCTCTGATTGTATCTTTACAGCGAGGGCACCATCACCGATGCAGACGGAAATACCGTTTCAGTAGTGGGAACAGATGGAACTGTATATGTAGAAGGCACAAGCGAGTATACCATCACCGTTGTAAGCTACGAAGATACTGCTGATCTGTCTGGAGCATCAAAGACAGCAGCGTGGGCAGATTATGAGGTTGAAAGACCAGAGGAACTGGGCGGCTATGAGACAGAATCTAATTAACTAACATTTTTTAACAGGCATATCATTCCTTTTTCATGCGGGAGTGATGTGCCTGCTTTTTGTGCCGCTAATTTAAGTTATGATATTGGCTTGTCGATATTATTATAGTGATAAGTAAAAAATTTAATTAACAGGTCTCATTTCAGTTTTGGAATGGGGCTAAATTGTTGCAATTTACAATTCCTGAATTGCGTGATACAATGCGCAATAGAAGGTAAAAATAGGACATAGTGGGGAAATTTTAATACTGCTATTTGGAGAGGAAGGAAACATTATGGAAGAAAAACAAATGGAGTCAAAGCAGACAAAGCAGACAACGGCGAGTCAAATGATTCAGCTGCATTGCTTGGAAAATAGAGTTGCATCTGGCTATGTGACATTTGGAAGCTATTGGGGAAAAGGGACATTGGTGATTCCCAATTTTAAGAAAGATCAGACAGATTCTTTCACATTGCAAAATGAAAAGAAAGAATCCATTCCAGTGCAGTCACGTATTACGGCATGGTGGCCGGATGGAAGCATTAAGTGGGCAGCACACACGGCAGATGCATCAAAAATGGGACAAGAAGTTACATTAACAGCTCAGATCAAAGACAGTGGAGAGAATAATAATTTAATAGGGGTAACCGCAAACGATAACAAAAATGCCCCACGTTCTATGATCACCCGAAGAGACGATAACTGGCTGTACATAGACAATGGTGTTCTTTCTTTGAAAGTCCCAATAGGGAAAAACAAGGCGGATACTTTGGCAGAGAATATTTTCTTAAATGGAAAGCTGCGCGTAAAAAAGGCATCACCAGTTCTGTATCTTGAAGAACAAAGTAATGAAAATAGTACGAATTTTGATATTAACGGTCAGACAAAGGTGACGAGAGCCTATAAAGCAGCAATAACAGCGATAACAGTAGAAGAAGATGGTCCACTTGCGTTAATGATAAAGGCAGAGGGCAGTTATCGAAATCATAGCCAAAATCAAAATAAAATGAAATTCTGTATTCGCATGTACATCAATAAAGATAGCAGCGATATTCGCTTTGTTCATACCTTTTTCTTTGATGGAGACGAGCAGACAGATTTCTTAAAAGGACTTGGCATCCGATTTGATACTGTGCTGGAGGGTCGTCCGTATGAGCATCATATTCGCTTTGCAGGTGAGCTGCCATTTAAAGAGGCAGCGATCTTATTAAACAGCTCTTATCCGCGTTTGCAGCCATCTGTCTTACAGGATCAGCTTGACGGCAAAACGTGGGGCTACCCGGCGGACAGTGATGTCGAAAAGGCAGCAGCCGATCTTCCGGTGTGGAACCGATATTTTCTTTATCAGGACAGCGCTGATCATTACAGAATCGGTAAGCAGACAAAGCCACAGTGCTGTGTGCTTAGTGCCGCAGAAGGCAGACGTGCGCATGGTGCAATGGAGGTGTGCGGCGAAAATGGCGGCATCCTTCTTGGTATTCGTGATTTCTGGCAGAAATATCCGTCTGGTCTTGAGGTGACAAATCTTGATGATGACAACGCATCATGCACGGCATGGTTTTATTCGCCAGAGGCAAAAAGCTTTGATTTTCGTCATTATGATACGAGAAGCTACCAGATGACATCATACGAAGGATTTCCTTGGTTTGGTGCAAGCCCAGAAGGAATTGCCGTGACAAGTGAGTGCACGCTTTCGGTACGATCATCTTTGACAACAGAAGACGAATTAAATACGTTTGCGAATCGTGTAAATAAGCCGCCGGTCTATGTAGAGTCAGCAGCTGACTATCATGAAAAACGCGCTTTTGGCTACTGGAGCTTACCAGAAAGAGCAACCGAGTCAGAAACATTTCTGGAGAATCAGCTTGATCAGCTATTCGATTTTTATAAAAATGAGATTGAGGCAAGAAGATGGTACGGCTTGTTTGATTATGGCGATGTGATGCACACCTATGACCCGATTCGCCACTGCTGGCGCTATGATATGGGCGGTTTTGCATGGCAGAACACAGAGCTTGTTCCGACCTATTGGCTGTGGCTTTATTTTCTTCGTACAGGAAGAGAAGATGTGTTTACAGTTGCAGAGGCAATGAGTCGTCATTGTTCAGAAGTAGATTTTTACCACTTTGGACCGATGGCAGGTATCGGATCCCGTCATAATGTGCGTCACTGGGGATGCTCCTGCAAGGAACCGCGCGTTTCCATGGCAGGTCATCACCGTGTTTACTATTATTTGACAGGAGATGCGCGTATTGGCGATGCAATGGCCGATGCAAAGGACGCTGACCTTTCGATGAAAAATATTACCTATTTCCAGCAAAAGGATGAGACAGGTCCTTATGTAGTCATAAGAAGCGGACCAGACTGGACATCATTTTTATCAAACTGGATGACGCAGTATGAGCGCACATTAGATCCTTACTATCTGGAAAAGATTCGTCAGGGAGAAAATACGTATTCATTACCTGAACATACCTTCATGCAAGAACAGGTTGATTACACACAATTTCCCATAAGAGGAGAATTTGCAACGATCAGGGATAGAACTAATTTAAACAAGATCTTATTCTTTTTCCGCAATATTACAGTAGAGCTTACACAGGAATATATTCTGAATACTGCTTTGCAAAGAACCAGAATCTATCCATGGTATTATGATATAAGTCGGAGTGAATTTACTCTTGACGATCGTTATTTTGAACATTTAGGTATTCCGGCAGGAGAAAATAATACTTTGACAATGGAGGAATATGTGAATATGATTCATCCGGACGACCGACAAACCATGACCGATGCCTTTGTTGTGCAACTTAGCGGCAATACTACTTTTGATAAAACCGTACCATTCCGTTTGCGCCGCGGAGACGGTACCTGGGAATGGTTTGAGGGCCAATCCACTTATATTGCAAACATCTCCGGACATCCCTATCGATTGGTGGGAATCTGTCTGAGTATTCAAGAATATAAAGACATAGAAAACACTTTAATAGAGGCCCGTAAGAAAGCAGAAGAAAGTGACCGCCTTAAAATGGCTTTTTTAGCAAATATGAGCCATGAGATTCGTACACCATTGAATGCAATAGTAGGCTTCTCTGATGTAATCGGTTCTAGTTATGATGAATTAAGTGAGGAAGAACGTGCTGATTTTGTGAGGTTAATCAGTGTCAACAGCGAACATTTACTAAGGCTGATTGATGACATACTTGATTTATCCAAGATTGAATCAGATACTATTAAATTTACTTTCACAGACTGTTCTCTAAAGTCTTTAATGATGGATATAGAGAAAGAACAGGCTGTGAAATCTACATCTGAAATCGATATTAGAGCAATATTACCCGATGAAGATATCTATATCAACACAGATGCTACACGTCTGAAACAAGT
>ENA-ORTN01001143-ORTN01001143.1-human-gut-metagenome-genome-assembly--contig:-NODE-1143-length-27387-cov-6.482365_pt1 | contig 27387 bp, 30 predicted proteins | sample MGYA00242070_ERZ509189 | MGnify/ENA primary metagenome ERZ509189 (study PRJEB26280, sample SAMEA2338821) | human gut metagenome | biome: human gut; feature: human-associated habitat; material: faeces...
GGGAATACATGCGAGAGAGGGTGAAATTATGGATTGGGTATGTGCCAGAGGTAAGGGAATACATGCGAGAGAGGGTGAAATTATGGATTGGGTATGTGCCAGAGGTAAGGGAATACATGCGAGAGAGGGTGAAATTATGGATTGGGTATGTGCCAGAGGTAAGAGAACACATGCGAAAAGAGAAAAAAGATGAAATAGGTATGTGCCAGAGGCAAGAAAACACATGAGGAAAAAGAAAAAAGATGAAATAGGTATGTGCCAGAGGCAAGAGAATACATGCAAGAAAGGGAAAAATAGAGATAAAATGAAAAGCACGAAATGAAAAATGTACGGCGGGAGGAAAAGGCTATAAAGGATTTTCTATATGAACAATTGCTAAAAAGAGAACATTGGCTAAGGGATTTGAAACAAAATTTGGAAACAAGTATACAGAATGCACCTTTAGGTAATCTGAAAATAATTAACTGCAGAGGCATTGAACAATATTATTTGGACTCTGCTGAAACTAGAGCATCCTATCCCAATGGAAAATATCTGCGAAAATCTGATTTTGAATTGGTAGGTAAACTTGCACAACGAAATTATGATGAAAAATTGCTGTCAGAGGTAGAAAAGCAATTAAAGAACATACAAAATATTATGAAAAAATATGAAAAACAAGAAATAGTACAGGTAGAAGAACTATATAGTGTCTATGACAGAATGAGTCCATCCAGGAAAAAAATGGTGGATTCGAGGATAATGTCGGATAAGGAATATGTGAATCAGTGGTCAGCACAAATATATTCAGGTAAAGATTTTGCAGAAGGACAGGCGGAAATCTACACAGAAAAGAAAGAAAGAGTCAGATCAAAGTCAGAAAAGATCATTGCAGATATGTTGTACCATAAAAATATCCCATACAAGTATGAATGTCCTATAAACCTAAAGGGATTGGGAATGATATATCCGGATTTTACATGCCTGCGGTTAACAGATCGAAAAACGATTTTATGGGAGCATTTGGGAATGATGACAGATCCGATTTATTGTCAGAAAGCTATGAAAAAAATAGACATTTACGCCAAAAATGGGTTTATACAAGGTAGAGACATTATATATACATTTGAATCAGAAAAATACAGTCTAAACACAATGAGTGTGGAAAAACTCATCAATCAAATATTTAGTACATAAAAGATGTCTGGAAAAGGAAGCAAATCAATCCCATATAATCAAACAGTTTCTGATCATATATGCTGATAATCCCACGATATGCGAATAGAGGATAGGGTGCTATGTGCCAGTGGCACATGTTTAGCACGGACCGAAGCGGAGCGGAGACGTGGGAGTGCGCAGTACGGAGCAATCCGTAGGCATCAAAGTCGGGGACTTTTGCCCCCGACATCATAGGTATGTTATAATGGGGCATATAAGAAGTAAAAAAATACAGAAAAATCAGTGAAAAGGTAGAAAAATGGCAGATAGAAGATTTTTGACTTTAAGAAAAACAATCATGTTTTATATTTGTATAGGGAACATTTTTTTATTGTTCGGCTGTGCGAAGACTGAGATGGTGTCTGAGGACAATACAGTAACAAATGAAAATATTGCCAGTACCACAGGAACTATTGCAATAGAAACAGAAGCAATAGAAACAGAATCGCAGGATGCAATCCAGCCATCTACCGCCCAATCATCGGAAGTCGCGCCGGAGTACAAGATCATCATGGTAGGGGATATACTGCTTCACACCCCAGTGGAGGAAAGCTGTCTGCAACCGGATGGAGGTTACGACTATGATTCGCTGTTTTACCACACAAAAGAGGAGATTTCTGCGGCAGATCTGGCACTGGTTAATCAGGAGGTGATCATCGGCGGAGCAGATCTTGGTATTACCGGATACCCGAGTTTCAATGCGGATTTCAGCTTGTGCGATTCTCTGGCAGGTGCCGGATTTGATATCATTTGTCATGCGACCAATCATGCCATGGACAAGGGGCGGAAAGGTTTGATAAATTGTGCAAAATATTGGAAAGAGAACTATCCGCAGATTACAGTGTTGGGAATTCATGATACTGCAGATACTTCCACTTCCTGTGGCGCAGAGCCGGTAATCCTAGACCTGCCGGATATGAAGATTGCGGTTCTGAATTATACCTACGGCACGAATGGAATCCCACTTCCGGATGATATGCCGTATGCGGTGGATCTGCTGGATGAGGAACAGGTGGCAGCGGATATCCGGAGAGCAGAGGAATTAGCGGATTTCACGATTGTATGTCCCCACTGGGGCACAGAATACCGGTTGACACCCGATGCCTCCCAGGAAAAGTGGACGAAAGTTTTTGCCGAAAACGGCGCGGATCTGGTACTTGGGACGCACCCACATGTCATTGAGCCGATAGAATGGGTGACGGATGAAGAGCGTGACCATGAAATGCTTGTGTATTATTCCCTGGGAAATTTCGTGAACTGGACCTCCGGCACCGGAGAGGGAGTTGCTAACCGTATGGTAGGCGGCATGGCAGAGGTAACGATTACGAAGAATGATCATGGAGAGGTGGAGATCGCAGACTATGGAGTGAAACCTATGATCAGTCATGTGACTTCCGGCCCCGAAGGCGTGACGACTTATTTTCTGGAGGATTATGATGCAGTGTTGGCAGAGGAAAATGAGATCATTTCTCAGGATCCGGATTTTTCCAGAGAATACTGTGTCAATTTGTGTGATTCCGTATGGGGAGACCTGTGGAAGGCAGAGTAAACAAGCGGCATTGAATCTGTTAAAATAAAAAGTTGTTGATGAAACAACAAAATGTGACCTATTTGGCAGAATAATCCGTAGGCATCAGAGTCGGGGGCTTTTGACCCCGACATCATTTTTATGCGCAATTTATATCTCGATATGTTATACTAGAGCTGTGTAATGGGGTACGCAAACGAGAAGAGAGAAGGCAAAGGAGGAGTTACAATGAAACAACAGTTGGAACCGTTGTTTACGCCGTGGAAGATCGGAAACTGCGAGATTAAGAACCGCATTGTTCTGACATCCATGGGTGGCACAAACCTGTTGGGATGGATGGAAGTAAACCATTTTGACAAGGATGGTGCGAAATTTATTCTGGAGGTAGCGAAAAATAATTGCGGTCTGGTGCTTCCGGGATGCCAGCCGGTATACAATCCCATGTACGGACAGTGGCTATATAAGAAGAAAAAAATGTATGAGGATCTGGCAAAGTGGATGCCGGAGTTCCACAAGACAGGAGCAAAGCTGTTCGTCCAGCTGACGGCAGGTTTCGGCAGATCGTTCACCATCAGTGAAATGATGGAGACCCTGTACACCAATAAGGCATTGCGGGTACTGGCGAAACCTTTTATGGATCTCGACAAGATTACAGCCGCACCCAGCCCGTCTCCGAACCGCTGGTCAGATAAAGTTCCTTCCCGGGAGATGACTGTGGAGGAGATTCAGGAGTTCATCACCGCATTCGGTAAGACTGCAAAATTATTAAAGGATGCCGGTGTGGACGGTGTGGAGATCCATGCGGTACATGAAGGCTATCTACTGGATCAGTTTACTTTAAAATATGTGAATCATCGAACCGATGAGTATGGTGGATCTTTTGAAAACAGATATCGTTTTGCTGTAGAGATCGTAAAAGAGATCAAGAAAGTCTGCGGACAGGATTTTCCTGTGTCTCTTAGGTACAGTGTGGAATCCAAGACCAAGGGCTTCCGTGAGGGAGCACTTCCCGGAGAAAGCTTCACAGAAGCAGGCCGTGATATGGCAGAATCCGAAAAAGCAGCGAAGTATCTGCAGGATGCCGGTTACGATATGTTAAACTGCGATAACGGTACTTATGATGCCTGGTACTGGGCACATCCCCCTATCTATATGCCGGAGAACTGCAATCTGGAGGATGTGGCGCATATCCGTAAATTCGTGGATATCCCTGTGGTATGCGCCGGACGTATGGATCCGGAGACGGCTGCGGCTGCTATTGCAGACGGAAGAATCGATGGTGCCGGATTCGCCAGACAGTTCCTGGCAGACCAGGAATGGGTGACCAAGCTGATGAATGATAAGGAGGACGACATCCGTCCCTGTATTTTGTGCCACAACGGCTGCTTCAACATGTGTCACTATAAGGGAGTTCCCAATGATCAGGCATTATCTGATTCCCTGCATCTGGCACGCTGTGCGGTAAATGCCGAGACCATGCAGTGGGAGAAGCACAAGATCGTACCCACCACCAGCCCGAAGAAAGTACATATTATCGGCGGCGGTATCGGCGGCATGGAGGCTGCCAGAGTACTGAAGCTGCGGGGACACGAGCCGGTGATTCACGAGCAGACAGATCACCTGGGCGGAACCTTTATTGCTGCCAGTGCGGAAAGCTACAAGGGAAAACTGCGGGATCTTCTGACCTGGTATCGGAAGCAGATGACAGACCTGGGGATCGAGATCCATTACAATGAAAAAGTGGAGAGTATCGCCTCGTTTGCCGGTGCTCCCGTGATCATCGCTACCGGAGCAGTGCCCAGAGTACTGAAAAAAGTGCCCGGTCATGAGAAGATGGTTGAGGCATGCGAATATCTTACCGGTACTCCCGTAGGAGAAAAGGTTGCCGTCATCGGCGGCGGACTCACCGGCTGTGAGATTGCTTATGAACTGGCGCTGCAGGGCAAACAGCCTGTAATCGTAGAGATGAAAAACGATCTCATCGCCCAGACCGGAGTATGCCTGGCCAACAGCTCTTATCTGAGAGAGTGGTTCGCCTGGAAGAAAGTGCCCGTATATCTGGAAACTACGCTGCAGGAAGTAAAGGATGACAGCATCGTATGTAAAGATGCTTCCGGAAAAGAGATCACAATTCCCTGTGACAGTGTGATCAGCTCCGCAGGATACATTCCCAATCCACTGGCACCGAAGGGCAGCAATGTCAGCCTGGTAGGTGACTGTGACGGTGTAGGCAATCTGCGAAGTGTCGTATGGCGCGCTTATGAAGTTGCCATGAAGATTTAAAGGAGGGAAATCAATGAACTTAACAAAAGAACAACAGGAAATATATGATGGAAAACAGGGAGCGACCCTGGCGAAGGTCATGCAGACGCTGGTGCGCTACGGCGAGCTGTTCGGTGCGGACGGTATGGTGCCTGTGACCAGTAAATACAACCATCTGGTAACCTCTTTCGGATTAAAAGCACTGGCACCGGTATATGAACTGATGAATCAGCTGATCGAATCCGGCAATGTATCCAAACAGAAATTTTCCGCCGATCCGAGACCACTGGATCCTAATGTGCCCAGTTCTTTTTTACAGGATTTTGTGTTCAAGAATTTCATGTACTCCAAGCAGGATGACTACGAGAAACAGCTGACCCAGCTGGGCATCATGGAAAAAGATGCATACACCTGCACCTGTTACATGGATGAAGTGGGAAATACCCCGGCCATGGGAGAGGTGCTGTCCTGGTCTGAGTCTTCCGCAGTGGTTTATGCCAACTCCGTATTGGGGGCAAGATGCAATCGTAACTCCGGTATCATTGACCTCATGGGCTCGGTAGTAGGCTATGTGCCCCGTTTTGGCCTGTTAACGGATGAAGGCAGAAAAGCCACCTGGATCGTTAAGATCGAGACCACGAAAAAGCCGGAAGCACAGCTGCTGGGATCTGCCATCGGTATGAAAGTGATGGCGGATGTTCCCTATATCGTAGGACTGGACAAGTGGCTGGGCGGTGAACTGGATGATGCAGCAAAGACCTATCTGAAAGACTTCGGCGCAGCGACTGCTTCCAACGGTGCGGTAGGTCTGTATCATGTGGAAAATATCACTCCGGAGGCTGTAAAATACGGAAAAGATCTGATTGCGGAGGATGCAAAAGTCTACGTGGTAGATGATGCGGAACTTCAGAGGGTATATGAGAGCTATCCGGTGATCTGGAAAAAGAAGGATGCAAAGCCGAAGCTGTGTTTCATGGGATGTCCCCATATGAGTTTACAGCAGCTCATCGACTGGACGGAAAAAGTCTCTCAGAGCCTGAAAGAAGCCGGTAGAACCAGAGTATGTATTCCTACCGTATTCACGGCGGCACCCGCGGTACTGAAAAAATTTCAGGAGACCCCTTATGCGGAGACGTTAAAGGCAACGGGAGTTATTACTTCCTATATCTGCCCGCTAATGTATATGAATAATCCTCTCAGCGAGAAGATGCCGGTCATTACTTCTAGCAACAAGCTGCGGACCTACACCAGCGCAAGATATTATACCGATGCTGAGATCTTAGAGCAGATCACGAAGGGAGGAGCGGACAGATGAAAGAATTTAAAGGAAGAATCGTAGCCTCCGGAACCGTAACAGCCAAGGCACTGGTATCTCACGGGGGTTTGAACACACTGGCATCTTTCCAGAAGGCATTACAGTTCGGCGATAAAAAAGCAACCTGCGGAGATCAGAATAATCCCGACCTCTATGGTAAACAGATGGCGGGCAAGGCATTGTGCCTGCCGACGACCATCGGATCTACCACCGGCGGACTGGTACTTTACTGTGCCTGCTCCATGAACAGACAGCCGGCATGTATGCTGTTTTCCGAACCTATTGATTCCCTGGCAGCAGCCGGAGCTATTCTGGCAGATGTGTGGCTTGACAATGTGCAGATGCCTGTTATTGACAGCCTGGGGGAAGAGTTCCTGGAATATGTGAAGGATGACATGAATATTACCGTAAAAGAAGACGGTACGGTAGTAGTGGAATAGTTTAAATAGCTTTAATAGTTTTAAGAACAGCTTTCGGAGGAAACTTCGGAAGCTGTTTACTATTTTATGGAAAAAACTTTTATGAAAAAAATTTATTTTTCTGCAACCGAAAATACGATATGCTTATCTAATGTATGTGAACACAAAATACCTTGCAAGGCATCCGGCCGGATGAAGAACGGGAGGAATCATGGAGAAACTGGTGAAAAAAGCGAAAAAAGGAGACGCGGAAGCCTTCATCGCTCTGATGGAACAGAACAGGCAGAGCATGATACGGATCGCGTTCGCTTATCTGGGGAACGAAGAGGATGTTGCCGATGCCATGCAGGAGAGCATACTTTCAGCTTTTGAAAAGCTGGATACCTTACGAAGAGCTGAATATTTCAGAACCTGGCTGATTCGTATTCTGATCAACCAATGTATTGCAATGAGACGGCACAGGAGTCGGACGGTTCCCATGAACGAGGCGGAGGAAGCTTCACAGTTCTATGATTTCAGTACGGATCTGGAATTCAATGATCTGTTGAAAACTCTGCCGGAGGACAGCCGGCTGATCTTCCAGATGTATTATGGGGAACAGTTTTCCATAGGAGAGATCGCACAGCTGCTCCATATGAAAGAAAATACGGTGAAGAGTAAAATTCACCGGGGCAGAGAACATCTGAGATCGCAGATGGGTGTAGGAAAGGAGAATAGCCATGACAAACAGTCCGTTGATTGACAGAAAAATAGAGGAAGCATACGGAATTATCAGAGAAAGATCGGAAAAGAAAAAAAGACAGAGTCGAAAAAGAAAGTTTGTGCAGACGGGGGCTGCAGCTGCAGCGATTGTTGTAGCTATTGGATTCTGTGCGGCAAATCCGGTCTTGGCAAAAGAACTGCCTCTGATCGGCAGCGTGATAGAACGGGTACAGGAGCTGCTGGGGTTCCAGGAGATTCCGACAGAAGAAATTGTAACGCTGGTACCAACAGGGCAAGGAAAATACAATGCCGGGGAGAGAGAAGAGGCTGGGGACAACAATACCGGAGCCACTGGGATCCAGAGTACGGAAACCAGTGTGGAAGCTACAGAACCGGCGCAGTATCAGGTATTGGATCAGGGCTACACCATTACCTTGACGGATTATTATGCCACAAACCAGGCAATTTTCCTGGGGGTAAAAATGGAGAGCGAAGAGGGATTTCCGGAGATGTCAGCGGACAGCGACGGAAAAAGTCAGATCATGATCGCAACGCTGGAGGAGTATTCCTTCCGAAGCGGCGATCCGGTACACGGGGGCAGGGCGCTTGTGGGGCAACTTGTGGATAAACATACTTTTCTGGGACTGATCCGTATCGATTACAAATCGATCCAGACAGGGGATCAGGGATACTATGAACAGATTCCGGAAGAAATGACTTTGCAGCTGGAAATCCCGTATTTTTTCCTATATCCGAAGGGGGATTCCAAGGAGACAGTACACGGAAGTTGGAAATTCCCGGAGTTTTCCATCGCGCAGAGCGATAAGGAAATGCAGGTAATAGAGATAGGCGAAACGAATGCTGCGGGCTTCGGGCTGGACAGAATCGAAGTCTCTCCGGTGGAGCTTACGGTATATGACATTTTCCCGGAAGATCATCTTGTTGTGACCGTAGTGTTGGATAAAGATGGAAGAAAACTGACATACGCAGGAAACAATACCAACGAGCTGGCGGTCAGCGGATACGATATATCCGAGATCACAGTGTACCTCTATGATTATGACGAATACATGGAGATCAAGGGGCTGGCACTGGGAGAAAATTCGACAGCATTCCGGGAAATACTTGAGAAAAATGCTCTTTATGAAAAAAAGATTTCGATAGAAACAGACAAGTCGTAGTATATCTGCTGTGCCAGCCGCAATGACTGCTGAAGGCGTAGTTAGCATATTAGCATAGCTGCGGTTCATGGAAAACAGAAAATAGTGAAGCTACAGGCGAAGTGGGAACAAAAACGGCTTTCGGAGATCCCCCGGAAGCCGTTTGTTGATGGATTTCAAAATCGCTGATAATGCACCGCACATATTATTTGGTCAGCTCAGCAACGACCTGATTGATGACCTTGCCGTCAGCCTTGCCCTTCAGTTCGCCCATAACAGCCTTCATGATCTGGCCCTTATTTTTCGTAGCCAGAACCTCTGCGAATTTCTCTTCCAGGATTGCCTTGACCTCCTCAGCGGAGAGCATCTTGGGAGCAAATTCGCTCATGATCTCATAGCGCTTCTTATATTCCTCCAGCAGCTCGGTACGGTCTGCAGGGCAGGTATCGATCTGCTCCTTCACGGATTTGATCTCTTTTAAGATGGCTTCGTTGGCCATCTCATCGGGAATGTTGTCACGGCAGCCGTTGTCGATCCCTTTTTTCTTTACAGCGGATACCAGCGCGGAGATGGCATCCTTTCTGAATTTATCCTTTGCCTTCATGGCAGCGATCATAGCGTTCTGTAATTCTTTTAATTTCATTGTGGTCTCCTCTCTGGAACAAAATCTCCAAATATTTTCTGTGTTTTATTATACTCCTACCGGTGAGAACTGAAAAGAAGAAAATGTGAATGCCTGTCAGCTTATATCCGGCTTGTTTACACAGATATTACATGTTGTTTACCTGCCCAGGATAGTGTTGCTGCAACAGTTTTGGTAACATATAATGCGCCTTGGAGAAAAAAGTAATTGCGAAACAGGATGTAGCGTATCATAGCACGAATTTGCGGGCGGATGGTACAATGAACACGAAATAAGATGTATATAAAGACACGGGAATTAACACAGGATGGAAGGAAAGAAGCAGAAGAATGACATATAGTGAAATCAGAAAAAATGAAGAAGTACTGGCATTTATTAAAAAGGGAAATGTGAATCTGGGAGCCATGGGATTCACCGATCATTCGGAGGCGCATTCGGGACTGGTGGCAGATCGTGTCCGCTATTGGATTGCATGACGAATCTACCGGCGGTGCTACCGATCTCATCTCAGCGGCGCTGATCATTGCAGATAAGACCGATGTCCGCAGGAGCAGAGTCCGGGAGAAGAATAAGGCGACCTTCGATAAACATGACCGCGTCAATTATGCGGTTACGGATACGAAGCTTAAGATCAATGTGGAGAAGAGAGTGATTTCACTGAATCTGCAGATTGATCCGAAGATCTGTAGCATGTATGAGTATTTTGAGATATTCCTTGGACGTATGATGATGTGTAAGCGCGCAGCGGAAGTGTTGGAGGCATCCTTTAAGCTGACCGTGAACGGATCTAAGGTGTTGTAAATTGAGAGTTAGCGAAGAAAATTGTATCTAATCCCCGTAGCCCTTGGCAGGGTATAAGAAACGCGGCACTGCTTATTCTTATACCCAGCCGGGGCTACTGATTTCTTGAAAACCTTCATGGGTCTATAGAAGATAAATTTCCCTGTAGGTACTTTTGGGGACAGGTAAAAAAACAAAAACTAAACAATATGGGCCTATAGCTAAAAAATTGCCTACCAGATACTCAATTTCTTCAAAATGAGTACCTCAGAGCCGGTTTTTTCCCTATAGACCCATATTCATCTTTTTATGCGTTATTTATAGCAATTTTAGTATCTCACAACTCATTTTTTCTGTATAGACCCAAAATACAGGACACCCACGACGAACATTTTAGAATATAGAGTTCCCTTGTTATACCTTCCGGTTTTCACATTTTGGGTATCAGCAGCAAAATAAGCTTCCCATACCCTCGAACTTTTCATAGCGTGGGTATCAGCAACAAAACAAGCTTCCCATGTGGGATTGATAATCATTTAATTTTACATAATTAGATGTCAGTAGAAAGTTTTTTAATTTTTCTTATAGCAATACGATAAGAAATGTAAAAAAATAACAATACTACAAGGAAATAAACAGTTAGAAATATTAAGGAGACAATAATTCTTTGATTAATCTGTTCAAGATAGAAAACAGTATCAATTTGGAAACTCTCAACAAAAACGATAATAGTATTTAAACTAGAATAGCATAGTGCAAATAGCCAACACCAGAGTGGAAAATGTTGGGTTCCATTAAAAAGAACTCCTTTTATTGACATCCAAATGATTAACACATCAGGCGCTAATGGAATAACCCAACCGTTTAAGCTTGTTTTAAAAAAATAATCTAGTAGATAAGTAAGTTCATTTGCTATAATTATACCCCAAAAAAGTTTAACATAAATTGTGTGCCGAATATTTGTGATCCTTTCATCACAGTGAATGGTGGTTTTCATAAGTTGTCCTCCTCCCAAAATAAATCGTTTAATGTTTTGTTAAGTACTTTACATATCCGAATACAAAGCTGAAGACTGGGATTAAACTTTCCGCCTTCTAGTAAGTTGATAGTAGGGCGTGTAACATTAACTTTGGCAGCCAGTTCTTCTTGAGAAAGATTCATCTCAACGCGCGCTAATTTAAGACGCATATTTTTCATTTATATAACCTCCTTTCTATATGCATTATATGATATATCAAACAAAATGTAAAGTATATATTACAAAAAATAATAAATATATAACGTTATGTGAAAAAGATTATTATGTTTTGGTAATAGAACTTTTAAGTATTTGATTCAAGTGTCGGAGTAATAAAAGAGTTACGAAATAAAGTAAAAGCAAATTAGGAGGAATTGATATGATGCCATATGAAGTAGGAAAGACGTTTATTATTAGGGTTCCATTATTATCTATAGAGACTTATAAGGAATTATGTTCAGAAAAAGATGGATTACCAGTTATTAAAACCAAGGAAACATTGACAGGGTATACCCACAAACTATTCACGTTGAGGCGGAAGAAGGGTACAGACTAGCTTGTTCCTATCTCCTGTGCCCACGCTGAGGCGGAAGAAGGGCACAGGCGGGCGTTCGCCGCATCACTCTCAATTTCCATCCATGACTGTTTTGCATATCTTCTATGCTTGTGGTACAATAAACAGAAAGCAGGCATTTTGAGGAGAAAATTGTATGAAAGCACAGGAATTATTATTTCAATTGCAAGATAAAGGTTACCGTGATTTCCAGAGCAAATTAATCCCGACGATTCCTGTGGAGACGATTATCGGAGTCCGTATTCCCGCAATTCGTAAGCTTGCGAAGGAGTATGGAAAGGATCCGGAGAGCGTAGAGTTTCTGAAACAGCTGCCGCACACTTATTATGATGAAAATATTTTGCATGCGTTGCTGGTGGCGGAGATTAAAGATTACGAAGTCTGTGTAAAAGAAGTGGAGCGCTTCCTGCCTTATGTGGATAACTGGGCGGTGTGTGATATTTTTTCTCCAAAGGTGTTTCGCAAAAACAAAGACAAACTCATAGACAAAATAAGAGAATGGACAGCTTCGGGTCACTCCTATACCTGCCGTTTCGGAATGGGAATGCTGATGACACATTTCCTGGATGAGGATTTCCGGGTGGAATATCTGGAGATCCCGGCAACGGTACATTCCGAGGAATATTATGTGAACATGATGATCGCGTGGTTCTATGCCACGGCACTGGCAAAGCAATGGGATGCCACAATCGGTTATATAGAGGATCAACGGTTGGATACCTGGACACACAATAAGACGATTCAGAAAGCACGGGAAAGCTACCGTATAACACCGGAACAGAAGGAATATCTGAAGACGTTGAAGATGTAAATAGAATGATATCTGCACAACATATGGAAGCACGAAAATACAGGAAACAAAAAAGGATGCAAAATTGCAGATTATGAAAAAGATGAGAGAGGATAAGACAGCATGAACGGCAACATGGAATTTCGCAGGGCACGCAGAGAAGAAGCAGAAGAAATCCTGCAGTTATACCGTTCCCTGATCGGAACCGAATATTGTGTCTGGACAGAAAATTATCCCACAGAACGGGAAGTGGAATTTGACCTGTCGAGAAATGCATTGTTTTGCCTGCATGAGAGAATGCCGGAACCTGATGAGAGAGGACGATTAATAGGCACAATCTCCATAGACGATGACCCGGAAGTGGAGGCACTGTCCTGTTGGTCAGAGGATCTTACCCCGGTGGCAGAGCTGTCCAGACTGGGTGTGGCGGTAGAATATCAGAATCGCGGCATTGCCAGGATCCTGCTGCAGGAAGCCATGGCAGAATTGAAAACACAGGGTTATAAAGCGGTACACATTTTAGTGGCAAAGGACAATGTGAAAGCATTACGCTCTTATGAAAAATTGCATTTTACCACGGCAGGGGAATGTGAGCTTTTCGGGCATTCCTACTGGTGTTATGAGAAAGAATTATAGAAGTGATCACTATGCAAATCAATGAAACAGAGAGGAAAGACGATATATGGTAACGATCGATCTGATCACAGGTTTCCTGGGATCCGGAAAGACTACTTTTCTGAAAAAATATGCGGAATATCTGATGGATCAGGGACTGCATATCGGTATTCTGGAAAATGATTTCGGTGCCATCAACGTGGATATGCTGATGCTCCACGAACTCAGGGGAGATCAGTGCGAACTGGAGATGATCGCCGGAGGATGCGATGCGGAGAGCCACAGGAGGCGTTTCCGTACGAAGCTGATCTCCATGCGAATGTGTGGTTATGACAGGGTGCTGGTGGAGCCGTCGGGAATCTATGATGTAGATGAGTTTTTTGATGTACTTCGGGAGGAGCCACTGGACCAGTGGTATGAGATCGGCAATGTCATCGCCATACTGGATGCAAGATTGGAGAATAATCTCTCACAGCAGGCGGACTATCTGTTGGCATCGGAGGCTGCCAATGCCGGAAAAGTGATCCTGAGCCATGCGGATGTAGCCACCAGGGAACAGTGTGAGGACACGGTGGCACATCTCAACCGGGCACTGGAACAGATCCGCTGTGACCGGAGAATCGACCCCAAGAAGGATATCTTACAGAAAAATCTCACGGATCTGACAAAAGAAGATTTAGAGGATGTATCCAAATGCGGTTATCGTCTGGAAAGTTATCGCAAGATGGATTTAGAGAATGGGCAGAGCTTCGACTCTTTATTTTTCATGGAAGAGAAGATTACGGCGGAGGCTCTGGAACGGGCAGTCCCCAGACTGTTTGCCGACAAGTCCTGCGGAGAAGTATTCCGTATCAAGGGCTTTGTGAAAAACGGAGCAGGACAATGGATGGAATTGAATGCTACACCGGACAGTCATACGATGCAGTCTGTCGCAGTGGGGCAGGAGGTGCTGATCGTCATCGGAGAGCATTTACAGGAAGATAAAATCAGAGAGATTCTGAAGGAGGAAGAGACATGTCAATCTTAAGTCAGTTAAACAGTGTACCGATGTACCTGATCTGTGGAGGGATCATTGCTTTTGTGGCGGTGGTCTGTGTGATTTTTCTGGTGAGGGCATACCGCGCCGGGCAGGCACTCGGTATGGATACCACGAAAATGAAGCGTACGATCATCTCCAGTGCGACCTTTTCCCTGTTGCCCAGTGTGGGGATCCTGCTGGGTGTCATCGCCCTGTCGGGAAGTCTGGGAACACCCTGGCCGTGGCTTCGATTGTCCGTGATCGGTGCACTGCATTATGAGACCCAGGTGGCTCAGGCAGCAGCGGAGCAGGTGGGAATGAGCACATTGTCTGCTGCGGAAATGACACCGCAGGCATTTTCCACGATCGCACTGCTCATGAGCATCTGCATTATCTGGGGCATGGCATTGTCCATTTTCCTGAATAAAAAATATACACAGAAGCTGACCTCGAATAAAAAATCCGGCAAACCGGGCTTCGGAGATATGGCAATGACTGCCATGTTCATCGGACTGGTCAGCACCTACATCGGAAGATATCTTGGCGGTTTTATATCGGAGAACGGATTGTTTACGTTTCACGGAGATTACATTCCGTTAGTGGTAATGGCGGTATCGGCACTGGTGATGGCAGGGTTTGTATACCTCATTGAGAAAAAAGGAAAAGCCTGGGTGGACAGCTTTTCCATTGCCGGAAGCATGATCATCGGTATGACGGCAGCGGTGCTGGTGGGGTTGCTGTAACGACTGACAGAACAACCTACATAGTACCGGGTAGCGTATCTCCGAAACGGAAAGGAATATCAATATGAGAACAGATAGCATGAAGGCAGATAGTATGAAAGCAGATAGTACGAGAACAGATAACATGAAAGCGGATAGCATGACAATAGATAATACAGAACTGAATAGTGGAGAAGCAACAAAGGAACAGACCGGGCAGACTCCGGATACCTGGCAGGCCTACACAAAGAAAACACATGTCATCGGGCGGACTGTGAGTATCATTACGCTGGTGATGTTGGTGGGAGCACCGTTTCTCATCGGTAAGCTTTTAGGTGCGTATCCGGATCTGGGGGCTGTCGGCAAGGGGTTCCTCTCTGTGGGAATCGTATGGCTGGTCAGCAGCATCGCAGAGTTTTTGATCTACACACCGATGCTGGGAGCCGGCGGCGGATACCTGGCATTTATCACCGGTAACCTGATCAATATGAAGATCCCCTGCGCGGTCAATGCGAGAGACATGGTAGGAGCGAAAACAGGAACCCCGGAAAATGAGATCATCTCCACGATCTCCATTGCCACATCTTCTCTGGTGACGATCCTCGTCCTGGCGCTGGGCGTGTTATTGATGGTGCCGCTGCAGCCCGTGCTACAGAGCGAAGTATTGCAGCCGGCTTTTGAAAATGTGGTTCCGGCGCTGTTCGGTGCCATGGCGTACAAATATTACCGGAAAAATATGAAGATCGCTGCATTGCCGCTGATCCTCATGAGCCTGTTATTCATTCTGGTACCGTCCCTGATCGGATCTACCAGCTTTATGATCGTTCCTTCCGGCGCGATTGCAATCGGTGTGGCATATCTGCTGTTCCGGAAAAAGAATACACAGAAAACGACAGAAGAATAATTAAGAAAAGAGGACAGATATGAAATACATAGGTTTGATACTTCTTGCAGTGTTGGCTGTGATCGTATTGTTACTGTTGATCGCAGTGCTCCATACCTTATTGATGCCGTCGAAGACTTCGACTTATGTGGCAGACGAACCGGAGGAGGAAGCACTGGCACTGGCACAGAAGCTGTCGAAAATGATCCAATATGACACCACCTCCTATGCCAACGTGGCAGAGGTGGAGAAATTCTTAGGCTTCCATAAAGTGCTGGAGGAACTGTTCCCTCTGGTACATGAGAAGCTGGAGAAGACAGAGATCGATGGGAATCTGTTATTTTACTGGAAAGGAAAAAGCTCTGAAAAACCGATCCTGCTCATGAGCCACCAGGATGTGGTGCCGGCGGAAGGTGAATGGGTTCATGCACCTTTTTCAGGAGATATCGCAGAAGGAAAAGTATGGGGCAGAGGCGCATCCGATACCAAGGCCTCTGTAATGGCATTTTTCCAGGCGGTGGAGGAACTCCTGTCGGAAGGGTTCGTTCCGCCCACCGATGTCTACCTGGCAAGCTCCTGCACGGAAGAGTGGGGCGGTGACGGTGCGCCGAAGATTGTTGCGGAGCTGCAGCGCAGAGGGATCGAGCTGTTCCTGGTATGCGATGAGGGCGGTGCGATCATCACCGAACCCATCGGCGGCATTCATGGCAATTTTGCCATGGTAGGCGTATTTGAAAAGGGCAAGGCAGATGTGAAGTTCACCGCACGGAGCAACGGCGGACATGCCAGCGCACCGTCGAAGGGAACGCCCATTGCCAGATTATCCGCTTTTGTCAATGAGGTGGAGACGCATTCCCCCTTCCGGAAAAAGCTGCTGCCGGAGGTATCGGCGATGTTCACAGAACTGGCGCCCTATGCCGGATTTGGAATGAAGCTGGTATTTGGTAATGTGTGGCTGTTCGGCCCGGTATTAAAAGCGGTCATGCCTGCGATCAGCGCCCAGGCAGGTGCAATGCTTAAGACGACGATCGCTTTCACGGTGCAGAAGGGCTCCGATGCCTATAATGTGCTGCCTCAGGAGGCCTATGTGGGTGCCAACATGCGTTTTATTCCTCATCAGGGGGAGAAGGAGAGCCTGGAGATCATCAAAAAAGTAGCAGATAAATACGGTCTGGAGACCGAAGTGCTGCATGCCAATGATTATACGCCGCCCGTGGATATTCACGGAGAAGCATTCCATCTGGTGGAGCAGACCATCGCAGATACTTTCCCGGGACTGCCCTCCAGTCCTTATGTGATGACGGGCGCGACCGATGCACAGTTTTACCAGCCGATCTGCAAGAACTGCATCCGCTTCGCACCGGTAGTCTATGGTCCGGAGCAGATGAAGGGCATGCACGGACTGAATGAGAATATTGAGTATAACTGTCTGCCCGGAGCAGTCCGTTTTTATAAGAATCTGATCCGTGCGGAGAAATAAGGAGCAAAAGCTATGAACACCATGACGACCTATTCCGGCAGAAAATTCGATCCCATGCAGATGACACCGGGAGATGTCTATATCGAAGATATCGCCCATGCGCTGAGCTTACTGTGCCGGGGCGGTGGACAGCTGACCTATTTTTATTCGGTGGGACAGCATTCGCTCAACTGTGCTGCGGAAGCGAAAGCCAGAGGGTGGTCTGAGAGGCAGCAGCTCGCCTGTCTGCTCCATGATGCCAGCGAGGGATATATTTCGGATATCATTCGCCCGGTGAAGATCCATCTGACCAATTATCTGGAGATTGAAAGTAAGATCATGGGAACAATTCTCACACATTTCGGTCTGGATGATCTGACGGAAGAGGAAAACCGCCGCTGGAAACAGATCGACGATGAGATCCTGGAACTGGAACTGAAGACATTGCTTCACGGCGAAGAGAACAGAGAAGTGCCGAAACTTTTTTCCGTACCGGATCTGGCGGAGCATACGCCGGGAGAGATCGAAGTCAGGTTCCTGCAGGAGGCAGAGCGACTGGGGGTGCACGGAAGTGATCGTTGAGAAGAAGCCGGAGCGCAGTTATTCTACGACAGTAATGTACATTCTGGCATATTTGGATCGTTATGGCTATCCGGTATTGATCCTGATAGCAGGAGCGCTGGCAGATTTCTACCGGGGGAGAATTACAATGCTGTTTGTACTGGCAGTGGGAATATTATTGGATGGAATCTATAATCTGGTGGGGTATCTGTGTCGTTGGAGACATATTTATCTCTGCTATCAGAGTATGTGCCATACGAAGATGACACCTTCGCGGATTGAGTGGGATCGGATGACAAAAAAGGATGCGTACGGCATTCCTGCTACTTTCATTATTGGCGGAATCATAGGAATATTGGTGAGTATTTTTCTCAGGTAAAGCGCTTATAATTATGCTATAATGAATTAAAAGTAAGGAAATAGATAAAAACAAGAAAGGGAGGGTATTTTATGGGATTTTTAACAGGAAAGACAGCAATCATCACCGGCGGAGGAAGAGCGGTCTTAAGTAATGGGGAGTGCGGTTCCATCGGTTACGGTATCGCAACGGCGTATGCCAAAGAGGGTGCGAACCTTGTACTGACCGGACGCAATGTACAGAAGCTGACGGATGCGAAGGAAGAACTGGAGGCAAAGTACGGTATCAAGGTACTTCCCGTACAGGCAGATGTCAGCGCTGGTTCAGACAATGAAGCAATCGTACAGAATGTGGTGAAGCAGGCGATTGACACTTTCGGAAGGATCGATGTACTGATCAACAATGCCCAGGCTTCCGCTTCCGGCGTAACCATCGCAGATCATACCACCGAGCAGTTTGACCTGGCGGTATATTCCGGTCTGTATGCAGCATTCTACTATATGAAGGCTTGCTATCCTTACCTGAAGGAGACCAAGGGTTCTGTTATTAACTTTGCCTCCGGAGCAGGTCTCTTCGGTAATTTCGGACAGTGCGCTTATGCGGCGGCCAAGGAAGGTATCCGCGGACTGACCAGAGTCGCAGCTACCGAGTGGGGTCCCGATGGCATCAATGTCAACGTTGTATGTCCTCTGGCATGGACCGCACAGCTGGAGAAATTCGAGCAGGCATATCCCGATGCTTTCAAGGCAAACGTCAAGATGCCTCCTATGGGACATTACGGCGACGTGGAGAAGGAGATCGGCCGCGTCTGCGTACAGCTGGCTTCTCCCGACTTCAAGTATATGAGCGGTGAGACCCTGACACTGGAAGGTGCTATGGGACAGAGACCGTAAGTGGTGAGAAAATAATTTTTAAAACTAAGGCTTGAAAGAAAGAAAGAAAGATATTATAATCAAGACATAAAGAGAAGCAACCGCCCACAAGTGGTTAGCCTCCCGGTAATTGTTTAGTAAACCTACCTGTACTGGCCAAGTGACAAGGTAGGTTTATTTATTTTCGCTTGTTTATCCTACTGTCTATGTAGGCAAGCAGCGCAATGAGAAATGTACCACCTAAAAATAACAGGTTTAATACTTCATACATATTCATTAGCACCTTCTCCGCTCCGCTTCGGTCCGCGCAAGGCCGAAGTCCCCCGGACTTCGTGCGCCCTCCCTTCTTAATTAGAGCTATAAGCCGGGAGGCTACCACCTTGCAACACGGTTGCTTCTCAAAAAGTGTATCATGCAGAGTAGTGCGTTTCAATTCTAATATTTCGTATACAATTCCACAACAAAAAAGTGCACAATACCATATTTAGTAGTCAGAGGAATAAAAAGAAAATTAAATGGACTATATATAGCAAAATAGAACTTTGACCCGGAATAGGCTGAAAAGTTTTTTCTAAGGTAAAAATTAGATTTTGTTATTTATCCCTGGGACATTTTCACAGACTCTTCCGTCTAATAGTCATAAGACGTATACTTATGAGGAAGAAAGGACGAGGCACATGGGAGAGATAGAACAATTGGTGCGCAGGGCAAAAAAACGGGATCCAGATGCTTTCACGGAGCTGATGCAGCTTCATGAGAAGGACATGTACCGGACAGCCAGCGCGATCCTACCGCAGGATGCGGATATTGCGGATGCCATACAGGAGACGATTCTCACCTGTTGGGAGAAAATAGACACGTTGCAGAAAAATCGGTATTTCAAGACCTGGATGATCCGTATTCTGATCAATAAATGCAAGGATATCCTGCGCCTGGGGAGGCGGATGGTCTGCGTGGAGGAATTGCCGGAGCAGGAAACGGGGAGTACAGTAGAGGCGGAGGCCAATCTGGAATGGAAGGAAGCTTTGCAGGGACTGGATGAGAAATATCGTCTGATCGTGGTACTGTTTTATGCAGAAGGACTGCGGACAGCAGAAATCGGAAAATTACTGCAGCTTCCCGACAGTACGGTGCGCACAAGGCTCGCCAGAGGGCGGGAGCAATTGGCGAGATATTATGCGGAGACAGAGGAAGGAGGCGGAAGAAAATGAGACCGATGAATGAAATAGAGATAGAACTTCCACAGATCGTACTGGATAGGGCGGATGCAGCCTATGCACAGATCAGACAACAGGCAGCGCAGGAAAAACAATTGACGGGCAAGAGATTCCCCCGCGCAGCAGGCATCCTGTTAGCTGTGGTGATACTTTCTGTCACAGCAGTATCCGCCACCGCCGCCGGAATCATGGGATACCGCCGCTATCTGGCAGAGCGCATGACTGACATCGGGACGGAAGAATTGGGACACTTGGAGATGGTGGCAGGACAAGGCAGTGTTCAGGCGGAATTTAACAGAGAACTGACGGCAAGAGAACAGAGTGTATATGAGCAGCTGACCCGGGAATATGAAGAGGATGGCAAATATCCTGCGGGACAGCTTCATGAATTAGCCGAAGAAGAGAACTATTCCGGCACAGGTGTAGCCGTTCGGAGCACCCCCGGGGAAGAGTACGGCTGTCTCATCTATCTGCCGAGTACCACTGTTACCGAAGAGGAATGGCTGGAAGTTATCGAATATGTGCATAAGCTGGATTACAGCATACAGGAGAAAATATGGCAGCAGAAATATTCTGAGGTGTCCTATTTTGATCGTTATGAACAGATGTCAGATGCGGAAATCGATGAACTGTATGCAATGCTTTCTTCCGCGCCTGTGGATGTCTGGGGAGGGGACAGCCGTGACCTGACACCGGAGGAACAGACCCGTTATGAAGAGTGGACGGAAAAGTACGAACAGGAAAATGCCTATACAGAGACAACCATTGCAGTGATCACATTCCCGGAAGAATATGACGGACAGGAACTTGTTTACTGTATTGCAGACGCACAGTTTTACTACCCGGAACGGTCGCTGACGGATGAGGAATTGTTGCAGCTGATCGATCTGGAACACAAAAACCTGTATATCTACGAGCGGATCCAGAGGGAGATCGAGAGGGGAGAACGGGCAGGCTGGCCGGAAACATATGATATCCAGCGGTAATTTTTGATAGAAGATATGCTTGACAATGGAGACCACATGCTGTAGTCTATAATTAGACCACAACATGTGGTCTCTCTACTTTTGCAAAAGTAAAATAAGAAGATCAAAAGAAATCTATGCAATCAGGAAAACAGTAATAGGAGGAAACAACATGGCAGAAATTCAGTTGGGTGTGATCGAGGCACGATATGCGGATATGATCTGGGAGCATGAACCGGTGTCTTCTTCGGAACTGGTAAAGCTGACGGAGGAAGCATTTCACTGGAAGCGCACCACGGCGCATAATGTACTGCGCAGACTGTGTGACAAGGGTCTGTTTCGCAATGACAACGGGACGGTGACTTCCCTGATCTCCAGAGAAGAGTTCTATGCGATGCAGAGCAGACAGTTTGTGGAGGATACCTTTGAAGGGTCTCTGCCTGCGTTTCTTGCGGCCTTTACAAAAGACCGGTCGCTTACCGCAGAGGAGGCGGCGAAGATCCGCAAGATGATCGATGAAGCGGAAGGGGGAGCAGTGTGAAAAGAACTTCTAATCACTCAGAGCAAGGGCTCTATCGTAAAGAAGTTCTAAGTTTTACACGGAAAAACACGTTTTTCGTTGGTACTTATATTGACGATTGGTGTTGGAATGGAGAATAGAATGATTCGTATTTTTGTAACATTACTTACGATGAGCATCGGCGCGGCATGGCTGATCCTGATCGTATTGTTTCTCAGACTTCTGTTAAGACAGGCACCGAAGTGGGTGAACTGTGTGCTGTGGGGATTTGCAGCCTTACGACTGGTGTGTCCTTATGTGCCGGAGAGCCGGTTCAGCCTGATGCCGGGAGTCTTCCGGATGCAGAATCGCTACGGCAGTGCGGCGGATCTGACGCTTGCACAGACACCGGTCATAGTGGGTAATCCTACACAAAATGTGATTGAAGGCGCCGGGGCAGCAGGGCTGACAGGAATCCCGACAGGTGCCGGGACAGTGGCAACAGGCTTTGGAGGCGAACTGTTCCAGCAGATTCTGTCTGTGGGAAGCATTCTATGGTTGATCGGTGTGCTCGTAATGCTTGGGTATGCCGTATACAGTTATCTGCGGGTACGAAGACAGGTAAGTGAGGCGATATGGCTGCGGGACAATCTCTGGATTTGCGATCAGGTGAAGTCTCCGTTTATTCTGGGGCTGTTCCGACCTAAGATCTATCTGTCCTCCGGCATGGAGGAAGCACAGATTCCCTATGTCATCGCTCATGAACAGGCACATCTGCGCCGGGGCGACCAGTGGTGGAAACCGCTCGGTTTTGTACTCCTTATGATCCACTGGTACAATCCGTTTGTCTGGGTGGCGTACATCCTGTTCTGCCGGGATCTGGAACTGGCGTGTGATGAAAGCGCAGTGAGAGACCTTACGCTGGAAGAACGCAAAAGCTACTCCTATGCACTGCTTTCCTGTAGTATGCAAAGGCGGCTGGTGACGGTATGTCCGCTGGCCTTTGGGGAAGTAGGGGTGAAAAAGAGAGTGAAAGAAATATTGAATTATAAGAAACCGTCCTTCTGGATTCTGTTGGCGGCAGTCGTGGTATGTGTGATTGTGGCGGTATGTTTTCTGACGAATCCGAAGGAGGAAACGACGGTTATTTTAACCAACGAAGCGGGGAACAGCGGAGCCGATGCGGCAACGAATGCGGCGCTGGAGCAGGCGGCTGCAAAACAAGAAGAGGTGGAACAACTGAAGGAATCACTTGCAGCACAACAGGAGTCACTTGCGGCGGGACTGGACGCCGCAAAGCAGGAGAATACCGCCTGGATCTATCAAGAGGACAGTTCCTACAGCGGTTTCTTTGCCGCAAAAGGGTATGTGGCATATGCACAGATGGAAATGGATGGAATATCCATTTTCCTGGTATCGGATGGCTTCTATCAGGACGGAGACCATACCTATGCAATCTCCTGTGATGTCTACTGTGTGGGGGAAGATGCAGCACCGTTTCAGATCGGCTCCCTGGAGAGCGGCGGAACGGCATATCCGCTCGCCATCGGAGCAGATGGGTTCTATGTGACCTCGGGGCACAGTATCGAAGTGTATGTGATCGATGCTGCTAGCGGAAAGCTGGGACTTGCCCGTTCCAACACAGAAGTCTATGATGAGAACGGTAATGCGACTTATTACCGGCTGGACGATCAGGGACAGACTGTGGAAAGCACCGAAGAGGAGTATATAAAAGAATGGGACATCTACAGTAAGGTGGCATCTCCCATAGAATTTACTGTACAGAAATAGGAAAAGGAATACTAACAATAAATAAGTTGACAAGCAGAACAAATGTTCTATATAATGTATATGGGCGTTAGCCTTAAGGTGCTACTTCACGTTGACGTGAATGGTGGTTCACTTTTTGCGGAGAGTTGATAGCTCTGATTACATAGATCATCCCATATGGGAAATCTTGGAAAGGAGGACTCTGCTTATGCTAACAATCGGTGACTTGATTGCAGTGATTAGTCTCTGCTTAACCTGTTTGGGTCTTGGCTATTCGATTGGTTCTAATAGTAATAAGACCACAAAAAAATAACCGCCTTCCCTGTTAAATAAGCGGTTATTTTTTTCCAATTATATATCAGGCGAATCGTCGTTAGTAGCACCTTTTACAATATTATATTAACACCGCTTATATTTCATGTCAAATACATCTGTTCTATTTTCAATTTTTACTTCCAAGTCGCGTCCGAAAAGTGTCAGGCACACTAAAGTTTCTAACCCCGGGAGTTCTTATCATTCTGGTATATCAATATCGCACCTATCACACTGATCGAAGCAACAGCTCCCATTCCAGGATTGAAAAATGATAACCAGATTCCTATTACCATGCTACATATAAAAGCCACAACAGCTTTTCCCATCTTTTACACCTTCTTATACTGCCAGTACAAATTTTCTGCCATCCACTTTCGTCACCCCAAGCTCAATACCATACAGCTCCCGGATACTCTCTGCCGTAATAACTTCTTCCGGATCACCTTCTACCAGCACCTGTCCGTCTTTTAAACCAATGACATAATCGGAATATGTAATCGCCTGATTGATGTCATGCAATACCATAATGATCGTGATTCCGTACTCCCGATTCAGCTTCTGCACCAGTTGCAGGATTTCGATCTGGTAACGGATATCCAAGTAAGTCGTCGGCTCATCAAGGAACAAAATCTTTGTATTCTGAGCCAGCGCCATAGCGATCCACACCCTCTGCCGCTGTCCGCCGGACAATCTGCTGACTTCCCGGTTGCGGTATTCCGTCAGATTTGTGACTTCCATCGCCCACTCGATCAGACGCTCGTCCTCCTCGGAGCTTCCCTGCATCATCTTCTTATGCGGGGTACGGCCAAATGCCACCAGATTTTCCACTGTGATGTCATCGGAAGCCGTATTGTACTGCTGTACAATGGCTACCTGCTGTGCAAACTCCTTTAAGTTCAGGTTCTGTATGTTCTTTCCGGAAAGGAAGATATTTCCCTTTCTCGGGTAAAGGTTCTTTGTCATCAGGGAAAACAGCGTGGACTTTCCACATCCGTTTGCACCCATGATGGTCGTGATCTTTCCGGCTGCGATCTGCAAGGATACACCTTTCAGCACTTTATTCTTCCCATAGGAAAAATACAGATCTTTCACCTTCATTGCAGGCTTAGCCCCATCACTTTTTGAATCCACATTCTGTCTCTCCATCTCCTGCTCCACCAGCACTTCCGCCTGTTTTTCCACAGCATCATCAATCGCCTGCAAGTCTTTATTTTCCATACTTTTTCGACCTCCTTAACAGAATGATGAAGAATGGTCCGCCGACCACGCTCATGATAATAGAAGCGGAGACTTCATACGGTGATGCGATCGTCCTTCCGATGGTGTCCGCCAGTAAAAAGGCAAATGCGCCAAACAATGCAGAAAACGGCACCAGCACCTTATGGTCCGAACCTACTAAGATCCTTCCAATATGCGGCACGATCAGACCTAAAAAGCTGATCACACCTGCCACAGCGGTGGAAATACTTGCCAGAAGCACCGCGATCACTGAGATCACGATTCGCACCGCATTGACATTCACACCAAGGCTTCGCGCGGTCTTATCTTCCAGAGATAACAGGTTACATTTTCCGGTAAAAATAATTGCCAGCACCAGACCAACTGCCACATACGGCGCCAGCGTCTTGACATCATCCCAGGTCTTCATGGTGATGTTTCCATTTACGATGGCTGCCACACCGGACATGTTTCCGCCGTTCATGGAATTTAACGCACTGGAAAGTCCGGTAAACATTGCATTGACTGCCACGCCGACTAAGATGATACGGAGCGGGCTAAGTCCGCCCTTCCATGACAAACTGTACACCAGTGCAAATGCGATCACACCGCCTAAAAATGCAAAGATCGGTGTAAAGAAAAACAGTGTCGGTGCAAATGCTGTGATCAGAACTGCCGCAAAACTTGCCCCGCTGGAAATACCGATGATACCCGGATCTGCCAGCGGATTTTTCAACACTGCCTGAAATAAGACACCGGAGACCGCAATCGCCGCGCCTGCCAGCATGGAGATCATGATTCGTGGGAAACGAAGGTCATAGATCGTTGCCACGTTCTCGTTGTATTCCACAAAAAGTCCTTTTAACAATTCTGAAAAGCTGACCTTCAGACTTCCGATATTGACTGCCGCAAAAAACAGCGCCGCAAGGAGAAGGATCATCACGATAAAGGAAACTGCCGCCTTTGCCGCTTTTTTCCGTTTCCTTGCCTGATCCTGTGCGGAGAGACCTGCTGCTTCCTGTTTGGAATCGTCCTGTACTTTTGTTTCTTCCATCTGTCCTCTCCTTCCTGTTACTTGCTACTGTTCTGCTGTTCGTTGTATTTTTCTGTGGCATTGGAATCCTGTGCCTTCTTCTGTGCGTTGTCACTGGTCTCCTTTGCCTTCTGTGTATCCGCATCGCTTTCCGGATACAGGATCGGCTGCAGTTCTTCCAAAGCCTGCGGGTATTTGAAAGTCGCACTCATGCCGAAATATTCATAGGTCAGGTCATACACCCTGCCGTTTTTGACTGCATCGAAATGCTGCCAGATGTCATTTTCCGCAAAATCCTTATTGAACATCTCCACAACTTGATCCGGCAGCGCATGGGCTGCACGAAGAATGATGTCAGGTTCCTTTGTCTTCATGTCCTCTGTATTTACGGTCAGAAATTCCTGGTCGGTGTCACTGTACACGTTCTCGCCGCCTGCCAGCTCCACCAGACTTCCCACATAGGAATTCGGGGTTGCAATGATATAAGAACCCGGAAGTCCCATCAGGATCATAACCTTCGGGTGCTCCTTGCCCTCATTCTGTTTTTTATAATCATCGTAAAAAGATACGAATTCATCCACTAATTTCTGTGCCTGTTCCTGCCGGTCAAAGATCTCGCCAAGTTCCTGGATGGAACGGTACATGCCCGGCACGCTTCTGAGGTTCAAAAACGCCCAGTCCGTATCAATGGCTTCATACTTTGGCTGCAGGTCACTCTGCAGGGATACCGGGCTTAAGATCCAGTCCGGATTTAAGGAAGATACGATCTCCATATCCGGGCTCATGGCTGTTCCGACGGTCTCCACGTCCTTATAACGTTCAGGAATAGTGGAAACACTGGAGCTGCACACGCCAACCAGATCCAGTTCCAGCTTGTCACAGATATCTGCCGTTGCCGGGGAAGTGGCGATGATCCTTACATCATCCCCCTGCTCCTGCACTTTCTTCTTTGCCGCTTCCACTGCCGCTTTTTCCTCCGGATCATCGATCTCAAGCAGGGACTTTGCATCCGCATCAGAAGCATCCTTATCCGAAGTATTGGAAGCACTGTTCTCCGAAGTGCCGTTCCCGGAAGCATCCGATGCCGAACCGGAAGTGTTTTCTGCTGTTTCCTCAGAAAGTGCGGAACTGCCGCTGTTTAACTTGCCCTGTTTCTGGTCCACGCATCCGGCAAGTGAAGCGACCATCACAGTGGAAAGGAGCAGGGCTGCCGCCTGACGCAATCGCTTATTCCTCATCGTCATCTTCTGCGCCTCCCCATCTGCTCCAGTTTCTGCGGAACAGGTATACAATGCCTGCCACTGCACCGATCAGGATCAGTCCACAGATGACTACTGCCAATGACACCTGAAAAATATGGCTGCCGGAAGTACCGCTTTCCTCATCAGAAGCACTCTCCCCTGCGGTGGAAAGGCTTAATCCTTCTGCGGAATTTAAGGTACTGCTCTAAGTATCGGAAGGGGTGCTGTTTGGCTATGCCGTTTCGGTAATGCT
>ENA-ORTN01001147-ORTN01001147.1-human-gut-metagenome-genome-assembly--contig:-NODE-1147-length-27317-cov-4.732778_pt1 | contig 27317 bp, 31 predicted proteins | sample MGYA00242070_ERZ509189 | MGnify/ENA primary metagenome ERZ509189 (study PRJEB26280, sample SAMEA2338821) | human gut metagenome | biome: human gut; feature: human-associated habitat; material: faeces...
TGCTTCAATAACAGCGTCTGCCATTTTAGAAACGATTAATTTTACGGCTCTGATAGCATCATCGTTACCAGGAATTACATAATCTAATTCTTCTGGATCGCAGTTTGTATCAGCAATACCGATTAATGTGATTCCTAATGTATGAGCTTCCTGAACACAGATTCTCTCTTTCTTAGGATCTACGATAAAGATAGCATCTGGGATTTTCTTCATTTCCTTGATACCACCAAGGTTTTTCTCTAATTTCTCCCATTCTTTCTTAAGAGCGATAACTTCTTTCTTAGGTAATACTTCGAAAGTACCATCAGCTGCCATTGTCTCAATCTCTTTTAATCTTGCGATACGGCTCTGGATAGTCTTGAAGTTTGTTAACATACCACCTAACCATCTCTCGTTTACATAGAACATTCCACAACGCTCTGCTTCAGATTTGATAGCATCCTGAGCCTGTTTCTTTGTTCCTACGAAAAGGATTGTACCACCTTCAGCAGCGATATCAGACATAGCTTTGTAAGCTTCATCTACTTTACCTACAGATTTCTGTAAGTCGATGATATAGATACCATTTCTCTCTGTGTAGATGTATGGAGCCATTTTAGGATTCCATCTTCTTGTCTGATGTCCGAAATGAACACCTGCTTCTAATAACTGTTTCATTGAAATAACACTCATTTTTTTACCTCCATGGTTTTGTTTTCTTCCATGTGTATCATTCTTGCAGACAACCAAATCTGGCACCGGTCTGTAAGTCAGCACATGTGATTTTTCCCGGAAGATTCTTTTCTTCCAAGTTGAGCCTTGTAGATTATAGCACAGGCTTTTCCTGTATGCAAGCATTTTTTTCTATTGAGGACCAAGTTTTAAAATCTGATAGATTTCCTCATAATCTAATCCATAAGGAATGGAGTAACTTCCCACACTGATGGAAGATGCAAAGCCCTTCTGTCCAAGGAACTTACGGAATGCCTCCGCATCGTCCACAACTCCGTTTGCCTGAAGATTTTCACAGACAATTCTGCACACATCTCCTCTGTTTACAACCAATGTATACGGCGCTGCATTCACGGCTGTGTTGTTTTCCTCATTTGTCTCTGATGATACTTCTGTTGCCACTTCTGTATCTGTCATCTCTGATTCCGGATTCTCTGTTTCATCTGCAGTCACCGGTTCTTCTGTATTTGCAGCAGCCTCTGTCGTCTGTTCCTCAATTTGTGCAGCTTCCGTTTCAGGAACTGCTGTCACTTCCTTGCTCTCTGTTGTCTCAGTGTCCTGCAACGGTTCTTCATCCTCCGGCATAACCATTCCAAGCTGTTTTGCTCTTGCAATGATATCCGCATCTGACATTGTAGGTTTATGCAGTGCAAATGCAATCATCAGAAGAATCGTTGTGACAATAATTCCAATGCCAAGACCTCTTAAATAATATTTTAATTTCACAGATTTTCGTCCCCTTTATACAATTCGATCACTAAATTCACTTCGCCAAGGCCACGTCCCAATTGTTTTGCAATCTCGACTTTGCTCAGTCCCTGCTCATAAAGTTTTAAAATCATATCATTTGACATGCCCTGTGCATCCGCTGTTTCCGGTTTTTCCGTTTTCTGTTCAGGTTCCTGAATTTCTTGGAAACGATTCACCTGAACTTCAGGTTCCGGCTGCACATCTATCGTCTCTGTCATCGGTTGTACAACTGCATTCTGCTTCATTACAGGTTGTTGCACAACATGGGATTCTGCAACTGGTTTCCTGATTGAAGTGCCTGCTTTCGCGGACAGATTTTCCTGTAAATTTCGGATATCTGCAGCCAGACGCTGTAAATCTCCTGTCATAGATGTCATCTCAGTATGTTTGTCATTTAACATGCTGTAAAGAAACATGATCTCATCATGTGTTTTCTTCATGGATTCCATAACTGTTTCAGAGTACTCATGGATCTGCATGATCTGTTCATTAGCCTCTTTTTCCATGGCGCGCTCTGCCTGTTCACCCGCTTCTTCGATTTTCTGTTCGATCACTTCATCCATCTGTGTACCGGCATTATTCACTTCACGTTCAATAATCTTTTTTAATTCATCTTCACTTAATTCTGCGATCTTATTCAACTCTGAAGAAGATAATTTTTCGCTGATGAAAAAACTTCCAATCATAAAAACACATCCAACCAGAAGTAAGATAATTTCAATCATCGTCATGTTTCTGCTCCTTATACCTTGATATCAAATCCGGAAGTCTGTCCCTTCAAATAAACATTGTCAGCCTTTTGCTGCTTCTTGTCTTTTTTCTTCCGTTCTTCCTTTTCATAATGCCCATTTCCCTTTTCTTTGGCATCATAACGATAACCGGCATTCTCTTTTTCCCTGGCATGAACCACCTGATGGAGATTCTGCTCCACTTTTTTCATTTCCTGTGAAAAAATCGTCTGCTGTTCCACCACAGGTCTGTTGTCTTCATTCTGTTTTAAAGTACTCACGTCCTGCGTGCGTTGTATCATTCCGTTAAAATCAACTGGTCTGATGGACATAATGATCACCTCTACTCTCTGTCTATGAGAATTCCAAGATAATTTCCAAGCTTTTTGCGCATTTTCAAAAGAGCCTTCGTATGAAGCTGGGAAATTCTCGATTCCGATACTTCAAGAATGCTGCTGATCTCCTTTAATGTCAGATCTTCATAATAATATAAAAGAATTACCTTACGTTCCTTCTCTGTCAGGACTTCAAGGGATTCTTCCAGTTTCTGTTTCAGTTCTTCTTCCTCAACCTTATCTTCCGGCTGGATAAAATGGGAATTTCTCCGTGCATCCATGACCGGTTCCGCCCCCTGCTCCAGATACTCGTTTAAGGAAACGACATTCGTGACTTTAAGCTGTGACTGCCATGTGGTAAGTTCGTCTTCTGAAAGTCCTAATTCCTGTGCGATCTCCTCGTCAGAAGCATTTTTTCCGGTACGCATTTCAACCTGTTTGATCGCCTCATCGATTTTTTTCTGTTTCTGTCTGACGGTTCTTGGAATCCAGTCCATTTTGCGGATCTGATCTAATATCGTTCCACGGATTCGCAGACTCGCGTATGTTTCAAACTTAACTTCTTTTCCGAGATCAAATTTATCGATCGCATCGATCAAACCAAAGATACCATAACTTACAAGATCATCATATTCCACATTATATCCGAGATACATGCTCAATCTTCCGGCAACAAGCTTGACAAGCGGCGAATATTCTATTATTAGTTTTTCTCTCAACTCCGGTGTCTTTTTTTTCTGATATTCTTCCCAGAGTTTCTCTCTATCTACCGTTTTCATATGAAGCCCCCAGGTTCAAGTTATTCACTCTTCTTCTCCCCGTCCGAGTCTGACTGTTCCTGTGTCTGTTCTTCTCCGGACTCTTCCTGGTTTTCTTCAGGTTCATCCATTTCTTTAAAGTTTTTATCAAGAACCAGTTTCACAATGCATCCTAATAAATAAAAAATAATTAAAACCGCAAGCAATGTCTTGATAAAAACATCCGTTTCCATATGCTGTACAATTCCAATGATGCATGTGACAAACCCTGCAAGCAGCATCACGACTGCCGGTATGCCTTTTGTTTTCATAATCTCTCCACTAAAAACGTTTTTCACGATTTTTTAAATAGTTTTAATTGGCTTTCCTACTGATTTTATCAGAAATTCTCCGGTGTCACAATGTAACTCGACCGTGCGTCCATAGTTTAATCCGGTGTCTTCGGCAACCAGCCGGATTCCTTTTTCTTTTAAAATCTTCTTTGCTGCTTCTGCATTTCTCGCACCGATATTTCCGACATCTGATAAACCACTGACCTCAAACATCTTCGCACCGCCAGCAATCTTGGCAACAAGCCTTGTCTTACTTGCCCCTGCAGCAATGACTTTTTTTAATAATTCTTCAATTCCTGTATCTGCGAATTTTGCCTTATTTGAATTGTTGCTCACTTTTGTGCTGTCCGGAAGCATATAATGAACCATGCCGCCAATCTTTGTAACCGGATCATAGAGCGTCAGTCCGATACAGGAACCAAGTCCAAGTGTTGTGAGTCCGTCAGGAGCCTTGCATACATTCAAATCCGCCATTCCAACCTTAATGATATTCCCCATACAAACTCCTTACAGTGACAACCCAAGTGCTGATAATATTTTGTAATAAGATTCCTGTTCCGGCATCAGAATAAAATAGCCTCTGATCGCTACATCTGCACAGATCTCTGTCTCGATCAATAATGCCCGGTCACCAACCAGACCAAACTCAATGGCCGGAACACTTAGAATAGCAGCCGCCATATCGACACAGATATACGGAACAGATGGTAAAATCGTTAAATTTGTCATGGAAGCCAGTGCTGAAAGGTAGGACGCTGTAATAATATTCCCCACCTCTTTCAATGCGGAAAGTTCCATTTCATCAAAAACTTCCATCTGCTCATGAACCACATTTTCCTTCATTAAAAGCTTATCCGCAAGATAATGTCCGGATTCTAAATCCAGCAGGAACATCATGCTTCCATCAATATCATGCGATACCTCAAGAAAAATACCGATCACCGTCTCTTCTTCCGGTCCGATCGCACTTCCTAATTTTCCTACGTCCATCAATTTTACATTTGGGACTTTCATGTCAATGCGGGTGCCGACCATATTTGCGATTGCGGTCGCTGCGTTACCGGAGCCGACATTTCCGATCTCCTTGAGCACGTCCACGTACATATCATTAACTTCATCCAACGTATACTTTGTCATTTATTTTCTCCATCTGTTTCTGCATAATAAACACAGTGAGACCTTGTAAGAAAGGTCTCACTTTATGGAATTACGCATTTTCTTTTTCTTCTACAATCGAACTGATCTCAAATAAAGATATCAGTTCGTCCCCATGTTTGCCAACACCATTGATAAACATGGCTTTTCCGTCCTTGCTTCCGCTTGTCTTATCAATCTCATCGGTGCATAAAGTAACAACCTCTTTTACTTCATCTACAATGATTCCGATCGTTCCTTTTTCCTCAAGCTTTAAAATAATGATCCTGCTGGCATTTGTGATGACATCATCATCCAGATTCATTTTTTTACGCACACTCATAACAGGCACGATCTCCCCACGAAGATTGATGACCCCTTTAAAGTATGTCTGGATCTTTGGAACACGTGTGATTTTCTGCATACGCACAATATTGTCAATATAGCTGATATCAATTCCGTACTGTTCGCTGCCGATTTTTACAACAATATACTGTTTTGCATCATTTTCAGCGATATCTATATTTTTCTCCATATTCGTCTCCTCCATTACATCAATGTATTAACGTCAAGGATTAATGCAACTTCACCATCGCCAAGAATGGTTGCGCCACTGATAATCTTATTGTTGTTGATATACTTTCCAAGAGATTTGATAACGATCTCCTGCTGTCCGATCAGATTATCTACAACAAGACCTGCGAGGCTGTCGCCTTTCTTAACGATAACAACCGTAAGATTCTCCGGTTCTTCCTGTTTTTCTTCCATATCCAGTACCTGATCAAGACGGATCAGTGGGATAACGGCACCACGGAGATGGATCACCTCCTGAGCCTGAACATATTTGATCTCATTTACCGGGATACTTTCAATATTTGAAATGGATCCAAGTGCGATCGCATATTTTTCATCACGGATCTCAACCATTAATGCCTGGATGATCGCAAGTGTCAGCGGCAGACGGACAATGAAAGTTGTTCCTTCTCCAAGCTGTGTGCGGACTTCAACGTCACCACCAAGTGCTTCGATGTTAGATTTTACAACATCAAGACCAACACCACGTCCGGAGATGTCAGTAATCTTCTTTGCCATAGAGAAACTTGGAAGGAATAAGATATTGATGATCTCTTTCTGGCTCATATTCTCCGCCTGTTCTGCTGTAATGACACCGCGTTCAACAGCTTTGTCCCTTACCGCTGCAACATCAATACCATTACCATCATCTCCCACTTCAATGATAACGTTATTGCCTTCCTGAAAAGCTTTTAGGAAGATAGAACCAACTTCCGGTTTTCCTCTCTCTACACGGGTTGCATTGTCTTCCAGACCATGATCTGCTGAGTTACGGAGTAAGTGCTGTAACGGATCACCGATCTGATCGACTACAGTTCTGTCTAACTCTGTATCTTCACCAGTCATATACAGCTCCATTTTCTTTCCTAACTTACGGGAAAGATCACGGATCATACGAGGGAACTTATTTACAACGCTCTCGATAGGTACCATCCGGACTTTCATAACAGACTCATGAAGATTCGTTGTGATACGCTCTAAGTATTCAATCTGTTCATGGAACGACTGATTCTGATACTCACCACTCTCGTTAGAGCTGATGGAGACCAGACTGTTCTTTGCAATAATAAGCTCTGACACCTGATTCATCAAAGCATCCAGTTTTTCAATATCTACACGGACAGTTCTTCCGGTTACCGGTTTTGCATTGGTCTGTTTCTTGGCATTTGCAGCCGGTGCCTTCTTCTCAGCCGCCTTTGGAGCTTCTGCAGGTGCTTCCTTCTGTTCCGCTGTCGCTTCTTTTGCCTGCTGTTCTTCCTGTGCTTCTGCCTCTTTTACATATTCATCAAGATGGATCTCTTCCGCATCTACTTTTTCAATCTCAGAAACAGCCTTTGCTACTGCTACGATCTTGTCCTCAGATTCTTCCGAGGCAAGGAAAAAGCTGAACTCAAACTCAAACTTCTCGTCTTCGATATCCTGTGAGCTTGGACGGTATACCAGAATCTGTCCAAAATCTTCCACAGCCTTAAATACAAGGAATGCACGGGCTGCCTTCAAAAGACAGTCTTTCTGGATATGAACTGTCATGACGTAAATATGCTGTCCATTTGACTCCGCTTCACGGATTGCCTTCTTCTCGTCATTTGTCAGTTCGATTTTTTCCTGTCCTGCTTTTTCTTCCTGAGTGGATTCAGGTGCTGCTTCTTTTGCTTCAGAAGTCTCAGTATTCCCTGTTTCTTCCGCACCCTCTGTTTTTGCAATAAAATCATTTAATTCTTTGATGATAACTTCGTTATCTTCTGTTCCCTCATCGGAGGTACTCTTAATATTGTCAACATAACCTTCAAGTGCATCCAGACATTTGAACAAGAGATCGATCATCCCACTTGTGACTTTTATGTGATCGCTCCGCACTTCCTGAAACACATTTTCCATATCATGTGTCAGATGCTGCATTCTCTTAAAGCCCATGGTACCTGCCATACCCTTTAAAGAGTGTGCCGCACGGAACACTTCATTGATCGTATCTTTATTGTCCGGTTCTTTTTCAAGGACCATGATACAATCGCTTAATGTCTGCAGATGTTCTTCTGATTCATCAATAAATATTTCCAGATACTGGCTTACATCCATGTTAATTTACCCCCACATTCTTTGTGATTGAATTTGCTACTTCTGTCAGCGGAACGACTTCATTTACAAGTCCCGTCTCCGCAATTGCTTTCGGCATGCCATAGACAACACATGTCTTCGCATCCTGTGCAATCGTATAAATTGGTTTTACTTTTGATAATTCCAGGATTCCATTGGTTCCATCAGCACCCATTCCTGTAAGCACAACGCACACTACCTGATCATATCCACATGTCCTCAAAGAATCATATGTGATATTTGCGCATGGTTTCAATCCGCCGATCGGTGGCATATCGTTATATACGATCTTATGTGAGCCATCCGGACACTTCTTTACTTCCATGTGTTTACCGCCCGGCGCAATGTAAACAGTTCCTTTTTTCAGGATTTCTCCATTCTCGGCTTCCTTTACATTGATCTTACTGATCTCATCCAGACGGTTTGCCATGGAATTCGTAAATCCGGCAGGCATATGCTGCACAAGAACCATTGGGGCATCCAGATTGGCCGGCAGATAAGGAATGACACTCTGCAAAGCTTTTGGTCCACCGGTAGAACATGCAAGTGCAACAATTTTATTCTTAAACCTTGTTTCTGCCGATGCATTGCGTTTCTGCACAGCACTGACAGCTGCCACTGCAGGTCTGCGTTCTGTAAGGCTGATCCGTTCTGTCTTTAAAACGGCATTTAAAATACCTAAGATTTCTTTCCGGAACGCATCCCCTTTTGCCTCAATGATATTTGTTGGTTTTGTCACAAAATCAACTGCTCCACGCTCCATCGCAAGGATCGTCACATCCGCATCCCGTGTTGTCATGGTACTGACCATGATCACATTTGTCTTAATGCGTTCTTTCTGCAGGCGCTCTAAAAGTTCCAGACCGCCCATCCTTGGCATATTGACATCAAGGATCACGCCATCATAACGGTTGACCTTCAGCTTTTCGTATGCTTCCAGCCCATCGCGGCACACATCTGTTACCTGAAATGTATCATCGGAATTGATTATATCACATATAACCCTTCTCATGAGTGCAGAATCATCAATAACAAGAATATTTTTTTTCATAATCATTACCTTTTATCCTTTTGACGTGTTAATCGTTCCTCTTCAAAAATATATCGGATAATATCCTCTCGTACTCTGTCGTCTTTGATCATAAACTTGACACGGGAAACATATTTCTTTTCCGTTACCTGCTCCTTCTTCTCGCAGGAAATAACAGAACCAACAATATGGAATTCCTGATTCATTCTTTCATTTGCGAGATGTGCTACCGCAAGGATATGATCTCCACTCTTTAACTCCGTATCTGAATTAAAGCGGATGCCTCCACCGCTGATGTCAACGATCGTACCTGTACGTATCTTGTCATTAAAATGTTCATCGCGCAATTGGGCAAAAATCTCTTCCACTGTTGCAAGATCTGCCTGCTCTTCCGTCAGTTCGAAAAACTTAAAATCAATGGAACACTCATATCGGTAAAATTCCCTGCGCTGGAACTTTTCCAGACGTGTTTTAAGTTCTACTTCCAGTGTATAAATATTATCCCGCTTGAAGCGCTCTACGATCTGTCCGATACTTTTATATAAGAATCCTCCGGAATAAAAAACAAATTCCAAACGTACATCCAGAGGAAGAAGAATCAGTTTTGTTCCCTCTGTAGGCATTGAAATCTCAAGATTGCCACGCTTATTTATATCAAGAACCTGGCTCTTGTAAACTTTAACCGTATCGCCAGTCCGCTCCTCATTTTCAACCTGTTGTAATAACCTGATATCGATCTTGTCACCAGGCTTTATCAAATCTGTAAATGCCATATAGCTCCTCTCCTTATGAAAGGTTAAATAATTTTGTCAGAAATTGTCTGAAAGCATTTTGTTCCGAAGAATCCTGCTTTCCGCCAGACACTAAATACTGTGCCAGTTCCTCAAACCGTTTTGAAGACCTTGCATTCGGCGACACGATGGAAACCGGTTTTTGTATCCGCACCGCTTTCTCTAACATCGCATCCTGTGGGATGATCCCAATATAATGGACAGAGCCATCCAGAAACTGTTTTACAACCGATTCCAGTTTGTCAAAAACCATCTTTCCCTCACCAAAGGAAGCAACACGGTTCGTCAGTACATGGATCACCGATTCATTCTTATCGTATTTCGGATTGCGGTAAAGCATCTTCAATAGCGAATATGCATCCGTAAGTGAGCTTGGTTCCGGTGTAGTCACCAGTAAAATCTCAGGACTTGACGCCACAAACTCCATGACACTGTCTGAAATTCCTGCGCCTGTATCAACGATCACAATATCTGCGATCACAGAAAGCTTTTCCACTGACTTTACCAGATAACTGATCTGATCCAGTGTCAGATTACTCAGTCCCATAATACCGGAGCCGCCGGAAATAAAGCCAACCCCCTCCGGTCCATCCGTAATGATGTCCTCGATTTCTTTGTCATGATAGATCAGATCGTTCAGGCTGTACTGGGGAATTGTTCCAAACATCACTTCCACGTTTGCAAGTCCGATATCTGCATCAAAAATGATCGTTTTCAACCCCATCCGCTGAAACTGGACTGCAAGATTTACGGCAATGTTGGATTTTCCCACACCGCCCTTTCCACTTGTGACAGTGATGATCCTGGCGGGCTTCTTTGTTCTCTGATTCTGTTTTTTGATCACATTGCGCAGTTCTTCTGCCTGATCCATCTGTTACTTTCCTCCAAGCAGTTGTTTTACCACCATCTGGGTATTAAATACTTCCAGATCATCCGGAACGCTCTGTCCATTTGTCATATAAGACAGATCTGCCCCTGAATATAAGCGGATATTTAATATATTGCCAAATGAAGTGGTTTCATCTAATTTTGTAAAAATAATCTTATATTCTGCAATTTCCCTATAAATGTCAACAATCTCCATAAGATCCTTATACTTCGTTGTAGCACTTAAAACAAGGTAAACTTCCTTTTCATATTTTAGGTCAAGACCATTGACCAGTTTCTTAATATCTTCACGCTGTTCCTCATTCTTATGGGAAAAACCCTGCAGTATCCACAAATACAAGGTCGTATTCAGCCAGTGTCTCCAAAGACTGATTGAGTTCTTCCGCAGAGTAAATGATCTTCACCGGTGCATCTAAAATATTGGCGTAAATCTTTAACTGTTCTGCCGCTGCGATCCGGTAAGTATCTGCTGTCAGCATAGCAACCTTTTTGTCATGCTCCACCTTGTACTTTGCTGCGATCTTGGCGATCGTGGTTGTTTTGCCTACTCCTGTAGGTCCTACAAAAAATATAACATGCGGCTTCTTTCCTGACAAGTCAATGCAATTTGGCTCTCCAAGTTTTAAGATCATCTTCTGGTAAACATTGGAAAGAATAATATCAACATTGCTTCCGCTGTTTGTAACCTTCTCAGCTTCATCGAGAATCTGATTGACATACTTTTCATTTACATCATTGTTCAGCATGGTACGGTAGAGCATCTTCATAAACTTGAAATTTTCAAGATTTTTTGGAGATGCCTTAGGAGTCACCGGCATTTCTGCCTCCCTTGCTCCATCTTCACTGAGCTTTTTTTCCAAAATATTGGAAAGGTTTTCCAATTTCTTTTCAATATCACTTTCGCTCTTATTCACCACAACTTCTTTTTCTGGTGTTACCGGACGCTGATAGGAAGGCGCTGGCTCAACAGTTTTTTCTGCCGGAAGCGGAATACTGATCTTCTCATCTGCGGCAAGATTAATATTTTCAATCTTTTTCTGCTGCATTGCTGCCATCTGGACAGCATTTAAAAACTGCTCCTTCTCCTCGATCGCTGCAGTGACTTCAAAGGTAGAGCCCTTAAAAAAATTAAAAAGCCCCTTTGGTTTGATTTCTTTTACATTCATCACAACAGCTCCGGCTCCAAGCTCCTGTCTTGCCTTCTCTGTTGCCTCTTCCTGTGTTTTTCCCTGGAATTTTTTTATTGTCATTTATGCTGTCACCATCCCTACTGATTGTAATTCAATATTTGATTCTACTTCATTGTAAGAAATTACAATAATATCCTTATAATAATCCATTGCCAGCTTCTTAAAATACATTCTGACAATCGGCGAAGTAATCACAATTGGATTTTTTCCCATATCTTCAAGCTTCTTTAACTGTTCGCCCAAAGACTGCATGATTTTTTTCGTCCGTTCCGGATCAAGCGTCAGGTAAGACCCCTGTTCTGTATTCTTTACAGCACCCATAATCTCCTGTTCCACTGCCGGGTCTAATGTAACAACACTTGTTACCTCATCAACAGGGAAATATTTGCCTGAAATTGCACGTTTCAGACTCTGTCTGACATATTCTGTCAGAATATCCGTATCTCTTGTAACTGCTGCATGATCAGCAAGGGTTTCAAAAATTGTAACAAGGTCACGGATTGAAATTCCCTCTGAGAGAAGATTCTGTAATACTTTCTGGATTTCACCGATACTCATCAGCTTCGGTACAAGTTCATCCATTAATGCTGTATTATTGTCTTTAATATTATTAATAAGATTCTGAACATCCTGTCTTGTAAGCAGTTCTGAAAGATGCTGCTTAATCACTTCCGTCAGATGCGTTGCAATAATAGACGGCGGATCAACAACCGTATAGCCTAAGGATTCCGCACGTTCTCTCTGACTTTCCGTAATCCAGATTGCCGGAAGATGGAAAGACGGTTCAAAGGTCGGAATACCGGTAATTTCTTCTTCGACATATCCCGGGTATGTAGAGGAAGAGATCACAGGAATCCCTACTTTTGAGCCTTCTTTCCACCTGCCAGCGATCTGGATCACGGAAGGACAGAGAGAACGTGCGGAGAGTCTGGGATATACAGTAGTAGATCCTCCCTCGATCATTGCTACGCACCTGACAGAGATCATTCGTCAGCATATTGCAGAGCTGCTTACCAGACAGGATGTCCAGAACCTGATCAACAACGTAAAAGAGAACAATTCTTCCCTCGTGGAAGAACTGGTACCCAAGCTGCTTGGACTGGGTGAAATACAGAAAGTGTTGCAGAATCTGTTAAAAGAAGGAATATCCATCAGAGATCTGCTGACAATACTGGAAACCCTGGCCGATTATGCGCCAACGACGCGGGATACGGATATCCTTACGGAATATGTAAGACAGAGCCTCAAGAGAGCGATTTCTACGAAATATTTCCCTTCCCATGAGACGACAAGTGTATTGACACTGGATCCGAAGATCGAACAGGAAATTATGGGCAGCGTAAAACAGACGGAGACGGGAGCTTTCCTGAATCTGGATCCTGCCAGAAGCAAGGCGATACTGAACGCTGTGGGTGAAGAGATCAAAAAGCTGGAAAATATGGGAAAAACCCCAATTATTATGACATCACCCATTGTGAGAATGTATTTCAAACGACTGACGGAAGACTATTATCCGGATCTGGTCGTGGTATCTTACAATGAAGTGGAATCAAATGTAGAATTACAATCTGTGGGAATGGTCACAGCATAACAGGAAGAGTGAACCGACGCAGGAGTGAGGAGTAATATGATCATCAAGAAATACACGGGGAAAACGGAAGCAGAAGCTACAGAAGCAGCGAAAAAAGAACTTGGAAGCGGTCTCGTGATCATGAATGTAAGGGAAGTAAAAAAGAAGGGATTTTTTGCATTTCTGTCTCCGAAGCAGATAGAGATCACTGCTGCACTGGAGGAGGAAAAACCTCAGAAACCGCAATATGGAAGTATTACGCGCACGACGGATGCACCGGCGGAGAACAGAAATCTGTTTGTCAGAAACAGTACAGAGAATATAGAAAAAAAGCTGGACAGTCTGCAGACACTGTTGGAGAGTCAGTTAAACAGCAGACAGGCGACCGGGGAGGAGATAGGAACCCACCGGGAAACAGTCAGTGAAGAAAAAGAGAAAAAGGATTCGGAAGCGGAAACCCCGGAGAAGAAAGAGGAAGAGCAGAATCCGGAACAGGATAAATTTATCCGGCTGTTGTATAATAAAATGTTGGATAACGAGATGGACGAGAAATACGTAAACAGTATTTTGGAAGATGCCTCTAAAACCAAAAAAGCAGACCTGCCCTTTGATTATCTTCTGGCTAATATTTATCAGAAGATGGTATTGAAATTCGGAAAGTCAGAAGGGATTACGCCCTCTGCGGACGGACCGAGGATTGTATTATTTATCGGACCTACGGGAGTGGGTAAGACAACTACCATTGCCAAGCTGGCAGGAAAATATTGTGTGGAGGATAAAAAGAAAGTGGCACTGTTAACCGCAGATACCTATCGTATTGCGGCCGCAGAGCAGCTAAGAACCTATGCCAATATTTTGGAGACACCTTTCCGGGTCATCTATACCCCGGAAGAACTGCAGACTGCAGTGAAGGATTATTGGGATTGTGATTATATTTTTATAGATACAGCGGGGAGATCACATCAGAATGCGGATCAGCTGGAGAAAATGAAGGAAATGGTGGGAGCACTGAAAGACCCCGGAAACTATCATGTGTTTCTGGTTCTCAGTGCAACTACCAAATATAGGGATCTTCAGAGGATTGCAGACTGTTATGGTAAGATTGCGGATTATGAGCTGATCTTTACCAAGTTGGATGAAACGGAGGCAGTGGGGAATCTGTTGAATATGAAGCTTTATACCGGTGCACCGGTCGCTTATGTGACCTGTGGACAGAATGTTCCGGATGACATGGAAGTATTCAATCCACAGAAGACGGTAAAACAGATCCTTGGTGGAAAGGAATAAAGCTTAGACAGAAAGGCGCGGGAAAATGGATCAGGCGGAACAGTTAAGGATTATTAAAGCAAATAAGCAGATAAGACCGACTGCAAGAGTCATAACTGTCACCTCCGGAAAAGGTGGCGTTGGAAAATCCAATATGTCTATCAATCTGGCAATTCAATTTCGTAAAATGGGAAAAAGGGTCGTTATTTTAGATGCAGATTTCGGACTGGCGAATATTGAAATTATGTTTGGTGCAGTGCCAAAGCATAACTTATGTGATCTGGTATACGAAGGAAAAAGTATCAGTGACATCATAACCCAGGGTCCTATGGGAGTGGGATTTATCTCCGGAGGATCCGGAATTGCCGGAATGTCAAATCTGGGAAAAGATGCTCTTACCTGCATTATACAGAATCTGGCCGAGCTGGATGCCCTTACGGATGTGATCATAGTGGACACAGGAGCCGGAATATCGGACAGCGTATTAGAATTCCTGGTGGCGAGCGGCGAGGTGCTGCTGGTGACGACGCCGGAGCCTACTTCCATTACGGATTCTTATTCTTTGTTAAAGGCGTTGTACCGACATCCGAGATATGAAGAGGCCTATACCAAGGTCAAAATGGTGGCAAACAGAGTGGAAAATGTAAAAGAAGGCCAGGTGCTGTTTGATAAGCTGAATGCAGTGGTTACCAGATATCTTAAGACCTCCATGGAATATTTGGGGTGTGTACCACAGGATCCCCAGGTGGTGCAGGCAGTAATGCAGCAGGTGCCTGTGTCGATACAGAATCCGGGAGCAAAATCCAGTCAGGCATATCAGAGAATTGCGGAGAAATTGTGCGATAAAACACAGGAAGAACAACCGAGGCGCGGAATGGCAGCTTTTTTCTCCCATATTATAGGGACCAGAAACGGAGCTGCAAAACAGTCCAGATAAGAGAGGTACAAAATTATGTTGTCCAGATTTGTGGAAGAAGGTTCTAAAGTAGAGCTTCGGGCGCTGGAACATGGATTGGGAGAATCCGGAGCCGAAAATACGACAAAGGTTTACCAGAGCCGTGTACTGCAGATCCTATCGGAGGATACACTGGAGATTTCCATGCCAATGGAACAGACCAGACTGATCCTTCTGCCGGTGGAAAGCGAATATGATATGGTATTTTTCGAAGAGAATAGTCTGTATCAGTGTTTTTCCAGAATCGTAGATCGTTACAAAAGTAATAATGTATATGTGCTGGTGATGGAACTGACCAGCAATCTGCGCAAATATCAGCGGAGAGAATATTATCGGTTCAGTTGTGCACTGGATATGTGTGCGCGGAATCTGGAGGAAGAAGAAATCGAGGCACTGGAGAAAAATTCACCCTATGAGCTTCAGCCGGGACTTCCGTTAAAGCATAGTGTGATCGTAGATATCAGTGGTGGCGGATTGCGCTTCCTGTCATCTCAGAAATATGAACCCGGGAGCCTGATCCTGTGCAGCTACCATCTGCTAAAAGATGGGGAAAGAAAAAAATATGATGTGGTCGGAAAGGTTTTGGCAGTCAAGGAACTGGAAAACCGGAGGGGAATGTTTGAACACAGAGTCCAGTACTACAATCTGGACGTAAATACCAGAGAAGAGATTATTCGGTTTATATTTGAAGAAGAGCGTAAGAGCCGTAAAAAGGAGAGACTGAACTGATGCCAAAAAAAATATTGGTTGTAGATGATTCTGCACTCATGAGAAGAGTGCTCTGTGATATAATAGATGCAGACATAAGGTTTCAGGTAGTTGACAGAGCAAAAGACGGATTAGAAGCTTTTGATCTGTTGAGCAGAAACAGTTATGACGCGGTTGTCCTGGATGTGAATATGCCGAGGATGAACGGACTGCAGCTGTTGCAGGAATTGCGAAAATACAAGATACCGGCAAGAGTGATGATGGCGAGTACCGACACTATGGAAGGTGCCAGAACCACCCTGGATGCACTGGAACTGGGAGCTCTTGATTTCGTACATAAGCCGGACAGTGCAGTCGACTGCCGGGGAGAGAATTTCCGCAGAGAGTTTTTACGGACACTGAATGTTGTGGCTAACGGCAGAATGCCGTCATTCAATGAGGAGAAGAAAATTTCCGAAGAGAAGGGCACAGTCAGGGAGATGATGAAGATCATCAATCATCACCCGGTCAGTGTGGGCGGCAACAAAGTGGTGGCAATTGCAAGCTCCACGGGAGGTCCGAAATCTCTGCAATCGGTGATCCCTCTGTTACCGGCCGATCTGGATGCACCGGTACTGGTAGTACAGCATATGCCGGCAGGATTCACAGCATCTCTTGCAGAGAGACTGGATAATTTAAGCCAGATTCATGTAAAAGAGGCAGCAGAGGGGGAAGAACTGAAAAAGGGCTGGGTCTATATCGCCATGGGAGGAAAGCACCTCCATGTGGTAACCTCACCGGCCGGACGTCATACACTGCATTTATCGGAAGAACCTTACAGGGAAGGAGTCAGACCCTGTGCCAATTATATGTACGAATCCCTGCAGGACAGCCGCTTTGATACGGTTGTATGTGCAGTTATGACCGGAATGGGTGCGGACGGAACGGAAGGGATCGGTAAATTGAGAACTTCCAGGAAAACATACGTGATCGCACAGGATCAGGAGACAAGCATTGTATTTGGAATGCCCAAGAGTATTATTGCAGCAGGACTGGCAGATCAGGTGGTACCGTTAGACCAGATCGCCCAGGAAATCATACTGCATGTAGGAGTAAATTAAGTAATATATGCCGTTTCCGGCAATGCTGTGATCGGCAGAATGGAGGAAAAGATGGACGTAAGCCAATATCTTGAAATTTTTCTGGATGAAACAAATGAACATCTGCAGAACCTGAATACACAGATTCTGGAACTGGAGTCAGATCCCGAGAATATGGATAATATCAATGAAATATTCCGTGCGGCACATTCCCTGAAGGGTATGGCGGGAACCATGGGCTATAAGCGGATGCAGAATCTGACCCATGATATGGAAAATGTATTTTCGGAAGTGCGTAACGGCAATATTAAGGTGACACCGGAAATGATCGACGTACTGTTCCAGTGCCTGGACGCTTTGGATGAGTATAAAAACAACATCCAGGAGACCTCCGATGAGGGAACCAATGACAATGAAAATCTGATCAAAGCCCTGAATGATATTTTGAACGCTAACAAGACCGGACAGGAGCAGCCCGCAAAGGAAGAAAAAGCAACAGCACCCGCAGCGGAGAGCACCGGAACAGGTGCGGAAAAATGGAATGGCATTGCGTTTGATGACAGCCAGATCCGCGTGATCAAAGAAGCTATGAAACAGGGCAAAAATGTATACGGTATTAATGTTGTGGTACAGGACAGCTGTATCCTGAAGGCGGCAAGAGCTTTCCTGGTGTTCAAGGCTGTGGAGGAAAAAGGAGAGATCATCGTCTCCGTACCCAGCGCACAGGATGTGGAAGACGAAAAGTTCGATAAAGATTTCACTCTGATCGTTTTGTCCGATTATTCTCTGGATGATGTGATCAAGGCAGCGGAAAGCGTATCCGAGATCGCACAGGTGACCGGTGCGGTTCTGGAACTGGAGAAGACCAAGAATTATCATTCCGAAGAGGAGACACAGGAACCCGCACAGGAGAAAAAAGAAGAAGTAGCCGAGACAAAGACTGAAACGAGAAAAGAAGAGAAGAAGCCTGCGGCTGCTAAAGCTCCGGAGAAAAAACAGGTGAGCAAGCCTGTGGTCAACCGTACTGTACGTGTAGACATCGAGAAACTGGATTCTCTGATGAATCTCGTAAGTGAGCTGATCATTGCCAAAAACTCTCTGGTAGCTGCTTCCAGCAATGACCATGGCAACAATACGGCATTCAATGAGCAGATCGAATATCTGGAAAATGTGACAACCAATCTGCATGAATCCGTAATGAAGGTACGAATGGTACCTATCGAAAGCGTTGTAGTGAAGTTCCCCAGAATGATCCGTGATCTGTCTAAGAAGCTGGACAAGAAGATGGAACTGTATATGACCGGTGAGGAGACCGAGCTGGATCGTACCGTGGTGGATGAGATCGGGGATCCTCTGATGCATCTGCTGCGTAATTCCGCTGACCACGGTCTGGAATCTGCAGAAGTTCGTGCACAGCGCGGCAAGCCCGAGCAGGGATCTATTTTCCTGGATGCTTATCAGGATGGCAATAACGTAGTCATCGAGGTAAGAGATGATGGTAACGGTATTGATGTGGAAGCTGTTAAGAATAAAGCAATCGAACGTAATCTGGTAACCGTAGAACAGGCAGCAAATATGTCGGAGAAGGATATTATCAATCTGCTGTTCCAGCCCGGTTTCTCTACTTCCGAAAAAGTAACCGATGTATCGGGAAGAGGCGTGGGACTGGATGTCGTGAAGTCCAAGATCGAATCCTTAAGCGGTGAAGTAGAAGTGAAATCAAAATGGGGAGAGGGAAGTACCTGGACGATCCGTCTGCCTCTGACCCTTGCAATCATTCAGGCACTGATGGTAGTCGTAGGTGGAGAAAAATATGCGATCTCCCTGGGATCCATTCAGACCATCGAAGATATCTCACCGAAGGATATCAAACTGGTAGAAAACAAAGAAGTGATCAACTTAAGAGGAACGGTAATTCCCCTGATCCGTCTGACGGAAGTACTGGATGTGGAAAGTACCAGATCTACCGAGGATAATCTGATTGTGGTAATCGTCAAGAAGGGAGACAAAATGGCAGGTCTTGTGATCGATGAACTGATCGGTCAGCAGGAGATCGTTATCAAATCTCTTGGCAAATATATCAAGCAGTGTAAATTTATCAGCGGTGCAACGATTTTGGGTGACGGTGAAGTGGCACTGATCCTGGATGCAAATGCATTACTGTAAGGAGGGAGATGACGATTATGGAAGAACTTAGCATGAAAAATACGTTAAAAGCCGGAGATGAGCGTAAAATTGAGGAGGAATTTTTCCAGTATATTGTGATCCGCCTCGGTGATGAGCAGTACGGCATTGATATCCGTTACATAGACAACATTGTCAGAATGCAGCACATTACCAGAGTACCCAAGGTACCCGCATATCTGAAAGGTGTTATTAATCTGCGTGGAGAAGTACTGCCGGTAATGAGCCTCCGACTGAAAATGGGACTGGAGGCAGACGAACTGACCCGTGCTACCAGAATTATCATTCTGAAACTGGAACAGCAGGGCAGTGTCGGCATAATTGTGGACGAAGTGAAGGAAGTTGTCACTCTCGGTACCAGCGAGATTGAAAAAATGTCTCAGAATGCCGGTGAGAATAAAAAGAGTTTTATTACAGGTGTAGGAAAACACAATGGGGAACTGATCTCTCTTCTGGATCTGAATTCCATTACACTGGAGGAAAACGCATAAAGGAGATGGATCCATGGGAGATCTGAGTTTAGAGAAAGTTTCGGAAACATATCTGGATGTTTTAAAAGAAATTGGAAACATAGGTGCAGGCAACGCTATGACAGCACTCTCCCAGATGTTAAACTGCAAGGTGGATATGAAAGTACCGCAGGTAAAGCTTTTGGATTTTAATGAAGTCGGAGCACTGATGGGAGGAGAGGAACAGGTGATGATCGGTGTTTTCCTGGGGGTGGAAGGAGACATTACCGGAAGCATGATGTTCCTGGTGGAACAGAACAGCGCAAAACATCTTCTCCATAAGATCCTTGGAGATATGGTACAGCCGGAAGGTTTTTCAGAGATTGAATTTTCTGCAATGCAGGAGATCGGCAACATTATCACGGGAGCCTATCTGAATTCCCTGTCGTCTCTTACGAACCTGACGATTATCCCTACCCCGCCTTCTCTGACGCTGGATATGGCGGGAGCGATCCTAAGCGTTCCGGCAATTGAATTTGGAACTTTGGGAGATAAGATTTTATTGATCCAGTCTCAGTTTTACGATGAGGTGGAGATTGACGGTTATTTCATTCTGGTTCCCGATATTGAATCCTATCCCAAGATATTATCGTCTTTGGGAATATCTGTTGCATAAGGTGCTAAGAGGTAGAAGAAGGGGAGCAGAATGAGCGAGATTATTAAGGTAGGAATGGCGGATCTGAAGACCTGCGTAAGTCCCGACGGAGTGACGACTTTGGGATTGGGATCTTGTGTGGGAATTGCAATCCGCGATCCGGTGACGAAAATAGGCGGCCTGGCGCATATTATGCTGCCGGACAGCACTACGATACGTAACAGTAGCCAGAATATTGCAAAATTTGCGGATACGGGAATTGATGAACTGGTACGCCAGATGGAAAAACTTGGTGCGAGAAAGGCAAGAATGGTTGCTAAGATTGCCGGTGGCGCTACCATGTTTACATTTCAGGGTCGTAACGACATGATGCAGGTGGGGGAGCGCAATGTGCAGGCTGTTAAGAAGAAATTGAAGGAAATCAATATCCCTATTTTAGCAGAGGATACAGGCAAAAACTACGGAAGAACCGTTACATTTTATCCGGAGACCGGAGAATTTTATATCCGTGCGGTAGGAAGAGATGAATCAGTCATCTGATAAATATTGGAATGGAAGAAAATTATGAACAGAAAGAATATGCCATTGATCCTGATGCTGACAGCCGGCGCCTGTACCTGTATTGTTACGATGGTACAGGCTTACTCGGTATTGGCAAGTTTGGTGGCACTGTTTGCTGTGATGCTTTTGTTTTACTGTCTGGGAAACGGTGTCCGGCTTCTGCTGGATCGCTTTGACAGGCAGAACGAGGAAAAGGCAAAACAGGAACAGGAACAGGAAGAGAAGGCGGAACAAGAAGATGCTGTATCGGAAGATGCACAACAGAAGGGTGTAAGCGAGTCAAATGGATGAAGCCGGTAAGAAAAGGTTATTAGAAGAATATGCTGCTAATAAGCGACCGGAGACCAGGGAGCAGCTGATACTGGAGTATGCCCCCCTGGTGAAAGTGGTGGCCGGAAGACTGAGCATGTATCTGGGATACAACGTAGACTATGAGGATCTGGTCAGCTACGGGATCTTTGGCTTGATTGATGCAATTGACAAATTTGATTGCCTCAAAGAAGTAAAATTCGAGACCTATGCCAGTCTGCGTATCCGTGGAGCCATTCTGGATCAGATTCGTAAAATGGACTGGATACCTCGGACGATTCGCCAGAGACAGAAGAAGATTGACGCTGTCATCAAGGAAGTGGAACAGACTACGGGACGCAGCGCAACAGATGAAGATATTGCTATGGGTTTGGGAATATCCGCGGAGGAATATCTGGACTGGCAGTCGCAGATGAAAATTACGGGACTGGTGTCACTGAATGAATATATGGATCAGGGAAGCGATGTCTCGCAGGATTATAGCAGACATACCACGGCCAGATTTGACGGTCCGGAAGAGAGCGTTGAGAAGGAAGAACTGACAAAAGTACTTGGAGAAGCATTGGAACTTTTGACAGAGAAAGAGAAGAAAGTAGTTACGCTGTATTATTACGAAGATCTTACGCTAAAAGAGATCAGTAATATATTGGAAGTGTCGGAATCCAGAGTCTCCCAGCTGCATACGAGAGCTCTGCAGAAAATGAAGACAAAAATGGGAAATTATATGGGACTTTTATAAAAATGGTTGACCCGCAGATTGGGTAAGAGGAGAAAATGCATGCAGAATGGCTATTTTCAGCTCGTAAATGCACCGGGAGGTTATGGGCTACAGATATTTCAACCAAAGGACGGAGGAGCGGACGTGAATCTCCAGGAGGTGTTGAATTATCTTGAACGGGAATCTGTGCCGTATGATCCTATGGCAATTAAAAAAGCAATTTTGTCGGGGGAAGATACGGTATGCTTTCTGGAGAGAAAGGATTGCCCGGCACTGGAAGAAACCTACAGTATCGAGGTCAGCCAGGATAATATGCAGGTGATTCTTCGATTCTATCCGGCATCACAAAGCGGGAAAAGAACAACCATGGACAGTGTGATCCGGGATCTCAGATACCGGAACGTTGTCTACGGAATACAGATGAACGTTCTGCAGGATCATTTTATGTCGGATGGGATCTATGGTACAGATCTGATCGTGGCCAAAGGAAAAGAACCGAGGCATGGTACGGATGCGTCTGTCAGGTATTATTTTAATACGGATGTTCATGCACAGCCTACATTAAAAGATGACGGCACCGTGGATTATTTCCACCTGAATATGATCAACCCCTGCAGAAAGGGACAACTCCTGGCGGAAATCATTCCGGAAGATGAAGGAGAATACGGAATAACGGTGCAGGGAGCCAAAATCCGCCCCAGACAGGTGAAGAAAGCACATCTGGAATTCGGACATAATATTGAAATCTCAGAGGACAGAAAAAAGCTTACTTCTCTGGTGGACGGTCACGTGTCACTGGTAGAGGGCAAAGTATTTGTATCCGATGTTTATGAAGTAGAGAATGTAGATCTATCCACCGGAAATATTGAATTTGAAGGAAGCGTGCAGGTGCGTGGCAATGTTTCTTCTAATTTTGAGATCAGGGCCGGTGGCAATGTGATCATAAGCGGTGTGGTAGAGGGTGCCTGCATCGAGGCCGGAGGAAACATTATCATTGCCCGCGGTATGAACGGTATGGCAAAAGGCATCCTGAAGGCCGGTGGCAATATCGTTGCCAAATTCCTCGAAAATGCGACGGTCAGTGCCGGTGGTTACGTGAATACGGAGTCGATTCTGCATAGCAATGTGACGGCATCTACGGAGATCCAGGTAACCGGTAAGAGAGGCTTTATCACTGGGGGACATGTACGTGCCGGTCAGAGAATCGAAGTGAAGACTCTGGGAGCGACACTGGGGGCACCGACCGTGGTAGAGGTCGGAGTGGACCCGGAGAAAAAAGCAGAATATATGAAACTCCAGAAAGAAATTTCGGAGATCGTTAAAAATATTCGGAGTATTCAGCCAATTCTTGCCAGTTTCACAGAGAAAAAAAACAGAGGAGTGTGTTTTACTCCGGACCAGCTGAATTATATCCGGAATTCCGCAGCAACGATGGAGACACAGAAAAAGAGCCTGGCGGAGAAAAACGCGCGCATGCAGGAATTGCAGATGGAGTTCAATCCACAGGAAAAGGCCGCTGTCATCGTCAAGGGAGAGGTGTATCCGGGGACTACGATCATTATCGGGGATTCCTCCATGCAGGTGAAAAATACTTACCAGTACTGTAGATTTGAACGGATCGACGGAGATGTTAAGGCTACCGCAATATAGCAGAAAAGAGGCACAGATATGGCGTTTGGTTCGTTGGAGATTGCTTCGATCCCCAGAACACAGGATTATTCCGTGATGAAGCAGAATGAGGACAATAAAGGGGCATTTCAACAGATGACTCTGGGACAGCAGTCTCAAAAACAGAGTGAAAAGCTTACGAAAGAAGTACACAGCAGTGATAATGCGGACTGGTATACCGGACAATATGATGCCAAGGAGAAGGGACACAATGAATATGCCGGAAACGGCGGAGATAAACGCCGGAAAAAGAAAGAACCGGAAGATGGTGTCGTTATCCAAAAACAGCATCGTGGTTTTGACATCAAGATCTGAAAATACAAAGGAAACGTAGTAAGATGGACATTTTAGAAGTAATCCTGCTGATCGTAGGAATTGTAATTTTTATAGGAAGTTTTTTACTGCCGGCAGGCAGATCGGACGCCGGTAGAATCGACACAGATGCGGCAAAACAGGAAATCCACGGTCTGATAGAGGAAGAAATGAAAACAGTCCGTGCACAGGTGCAGGATAAAGTGGAAGAAACCTCAGAAGATGTGGTGGAAAAGGCGGAGAGATCGCTGGAACGCCTGACTAACGAGAAAATCATGGCGGTAAATGAATATTCCGATACGGTATTACAGGAAATTCATAAAAATCATGAGGAAGCAATGTTCTTATATGATATGCTGAACAACAAGCATGCCAATATCAAAGATACCGTCTCCAAAGTGGACAAAGCGGTGAAAGCTGCGGAAGACAAGGTGAAGGCGATCGATGATACTCCGACGGTAAAAACTGAGGAAACGGAAAAAGTGATCCCGGCAGACGAACCGGCGAAAACAGAGGAGGCTGTATCTCCGGAAATCGGATTCATGGGTGAGACAGCGGAAGAAGGCCAGAACAACAACGAGAAGATCCTGGAAATGCACAGACAGGGCAAATCCACGGTGGCAATAGCCAGGGAACTCGGACTGGGCGTGGGAGAAGTAAAACTCGTAATTGACCTGTATAAGGCCTGAAGGTAATCACGAAATTAAGGACGGAGACAGAAATGAAATTAAAATATTATCTGCGCGGTCTTGGAATTGGTATGATCGTGACCGCATTGATCCTGGGAATCAGCTTTTCTCACCGTCAGGGGCAGGAGACACAGATATTGACAGATGATCAGATCAGAGAACGTGCGGAACAGCTGGGAATGGTGGACAGCAGTGAACTGACGTTAGCAGCTCTGCAGAACAGCGTACAGCAGCAGGCACAGGAAAACACGGAGAAGACGGAAGCATCCCCGGAGCCTGAGACCGAAGAAGCAATGACAACAACATCGGAACCGGAGACAACGGTTGCACCGGAGAATACCATGGAACCGGAGACAACGGTTGCACCGGAAAATACCATGGAACCGGAAGCAACACTACAGCCTGATACGATTGTAGCATCAGAAGCAGCGCAGACGGTTACCGTTACCGTAAAAAAAGGAGCAAGTTCCGGAAGCGTCAGCAGCCGGCTACAGGAAGCGGGGTTGGTGGAAGATGCGAAGACATTTGACAATTACTTATGTAATAACGGCTACAGCCGCAGCATAAATCCCGGCACTTATGAGATAGTTCCCGGGACTTCTGAAGAAGAAATCGCAAAAATAATCACAGGAAAACATTAAAAACCCCTTGCCACAGGGGGTTTCCTATGTTATAATCGCACTGTTGTGACAAAAAACACGCCTTTCGATTTGACGATGGTGCTTACTGGTTTTACAGAAGTCTTTGTCAGAGCTAACCGGGTTCTTAACGCGTCCCGGCAGAAAAGAAAAGCGGAAGATTTTAACCAAACGGAGGTAAAGACATGAGCGTTATTTCTATGAAACAGTTACTTGAAGCAGGTGTTCATTTCGGACATCAGACCAGAAGATGGAACCCTAAGATGGCTCCTTACATCTTCACCGAGAGAAACGGCATTCACATCATCGATCTGCAGAAGTCTGTAGTTAAGGTTGATGAGGCTTACAAGGCAGTATCCGAGATCGCTGCACAGGGCGGCACCATTCTGTTCGTTGGTACCAAGAAGCAGGCACAGGACGCTGTAAAGGTTGAGGCTGAGCGTTGCGGTATGTACTATGTAAACGAGAGATGGTTAGGTGGTATGCTGACCAACTTCAGAACCATCCAGTCCCGTATCGCAAGACTGCATGCGATCGAGACCATGTCTCAGGACGGTACTTTTGATGTACTGCCTAAGAAGGAAGTTATTCAGTTAAAGAAAGAATGGGAGAAGCTGGAGAAGAACCTGGGCGGTATCAAGAACATGACCAGAGTTCCCGATGCTATCTTTGTTGTAGATCCTAAGAAGGAAAGAATTTGTGTACAGGAGGCTCATGCACTGGGCATTACCCTGATCGGTATCGGCGATACCAACTGTGATCCTGAAGAGCTGGATTACATCATCCCCGGTAACGATGATGCGATCAGAGCCGTTAAGCTGATCGTTTCCAAGATGGCTGACGCTGTCATCGAAGCTAAACAGGGAGAGGCTGTATACAGCGATGCTGATGTAGCTACCGAAGCAGAGGATATCGAAGAGGTTGCAGCTGACGCTGAATAATCCGATTCCATAAGAGAAGCATAGGAACCCAGATTGCGATGCCTGTCATTACGGTCTGGGTTCTTGAGGATAATATATTAATTAAGAAGAGAGGATAAAAAAATGGCAATTACCGCATCTATGGTAAAAGAGCTCCGTGAAATGACCGGCGCTGGTATGATGGATTGTAAGAAGGCTCTGAACGAGACAAATGGAGATATGGACGCAGCTGTTGAATTCCTGAGAAAGAACGGACAGGCTAAAGCTGAGAAGAAGGCAAGTCGTATCGCAGCAGAAGGTGTTGCACGTGCAGCAATCTCCGCAGACGGCAAGACCGCTTGCGTTATTGAAGTGAACTCCGAGACCGACTTCGTTGCAAAGAACGAGACCTTTACTTCTTTTGTAGAGGCTGTTAATGGAGTTGCTCTGGCTTCCGATTTACAGGGTGGCAAGGACGGTGAAGATATCGAAGCACTGTTGGCTACTCCTTTCGAAGGCGCAACTGTTAAGGAAGCTCTGGTAGAGAAGACCGCTACCATCGGTGAAAAGCTGTCTATCCGTCGTTTCGAGAAGGTATCCGGAGATGTAGCAGTATCCTACATTCACGGTGGTGGACGCATCGGTGTTATCGTTGCAGCTAACGGTGCATCCGATGACGCAGCTAGAGAAGCACTGACCAACATCGCTATGCAGGTAGCAGCTATGAATCCTACCTACATCAGCAGAAATGATATTTCCGCAGAAGAGCTGGCTAAGTTACAGGAGATCACTGTTGACGCAGCTCTGAACGATCCTGCATCTCTGCCTAAGCCCATCCTGAATAAGCTGATCGATAAGGCTATGAACAGTTCCGCATGGAGCGATGAGGATAAGGCAATCTACGAAGAGAAGAAGAGCAACATGAACTACCTGTTCAACTTCCTGTCCAAGGAAGCAGCTGCTGCTCTGGCTGAGCTGGCTATGGCTGACAAGGACGCTATCGTATCTGATAAGATCTTCAAGGGTCTGGCAGACGGTCGTGTATCCAAGCAGCTGAAGGAGATCTGCCTGTTAGATCAGACCTATGTTAAGGCTGAGGATGGCAAGCAGACCGTAGCTAAGTATTTAGAGAGCGTTAACAAGGCTCTGACCATCGCTAAGGTTGTTCGTTTCGAAGTTGGCGAAGGCATGGAGAAGAAGAACGAAGACTTCGCAGCAGAAGTTGCCGCTCAGATGAACGCTTAATTATAACGGATTATTTCGAAAAGGCATACGTGAGTATGCCTTTCAGACTGTAGACAAAGCTCCTTCCTGTGAGGGAGCTTTTCTTGTGTCATGACTGC
>ENA-ORTN01001154-ORTN01001154.1-human-gut-metagenome-genome-assembly--contig:-NODE-1154-length-27255-cov-6.232500_pt1 | contig 27255 bp, 26 predicted proteins | sample MGYA00242070_ERZ509189 | MGnify/ENA primary metagenome ERZ509189 (study PRJEB26280, sample SAMEA2338821) | human gut metagenome | biome: human gut; feature: human-associated habitat; material: faeces...
CCAGGTAGTGGCGCATCACGATTATGTCGGCGTAGTTGCTTACCATCTTGATGGTATCTTTCAGTGTCTCGCCTTTGGACGAGCTGGTAGCTTTGGGGTCGCTAAAGCCGATGACACGTGCACCGAGCCGGTTGGCGGCGGTTTCAAAGCTTAAGCGTGTACGGGTGCTGGGCTCATAGAAGCAGGTGGCGAGGATCTTGCCGTCGCATTTGTGGGCGTATTTGGCGGGATCCTTCTCAATGTCGTCTGCCAAAGCGAACAGCTTGTCCAGTTCCTCAACAGAGAAGTCAAGTGGGTTCATCAAGTGTCTCATTTTTTCATTTCCTCATTTCTGCGCTGCTATTTTCGACACAGTGACCGTACGGAATAGGAGAATCCGTGTTCACTTGTGTATGCGACATCATAAGAATACAGCGCTTTTCTTATGATGCGGGTAGAAACAGGGTCCGCACAAAGCGGACAGCTCATACCCTGACCAGAAAAAAGTCGAAGAGGAAAAACTCTTCGACTTTAAAATTACTGTTGATAAGATAATAGATCCGTTACGGGTTTCCGCTTGGGAGCAACGGGTGCTTCTGCGGGATAACCGATGGGGATCAGTGCGATCAGGTCCTGATTTTCAGGAATCTCAAGGAGATCAGCAGCTTCCTGCTGATCGAAAATACCCATGATCACGGTGCCAAGGCCCTGCTCGTAAGCAGCCAGGCAAAATGCTTCGCTGGCAACACCGGCATCGAACATCTGCCATGCATCGCCTCTGGCGGTAGTGAAGGAGCCGTCTCTCTCGAAACCGCTTCTGCCCTTTATCACGGTTACTGCAACGACCATGGGAGCGTTCTCCATGATCTTGCCATTACCCGGGAAGGAGGAAGTACATGCTGCCAGTTTCGCTTTCTTTTCGCCTTCCACAGCGATATAACGAACGATTTGCGTATGCTTCCAGCTGGGAGCATAAGAAGCTGTCTCTACGATCTGAGCCAGAAGCTCATGAGATACCGGCTGATCCGTATACTGACGGATACTTCTGCGGCCTGTGATACATTCTTTTGCGGTCATTGTTTATCCTCCTGTATTTTTACATTTGTAACATAATAACATTTCTCCGTAGGAGAATCAAGCAGGAAAAAGTGAAAAATATAGAAAATTTGTGTGGATATGATAGAAAGGTTTTGCATTCCCGGATAGGATATCATATAATGAGGCAAAGAGAACTATATCGATGAAGCCGGTTGTATAAAAGACGGTTCTACTGTACGTTACAGCGGCTGTGGAATACCGGACCAGGCAATAAAAGGAGGGCATTATGTCTGTAGAATTTGTGGAAAAGAAGCGCTGGTTATTTTTGGGATTACCTTTTACTTTTACCAGGTATATGATCAAGGAGGATATGATCACTGTGGATACGGGTGTGTTCACCAAGGTAGAGAATGACTGCTATATGTACAAGGTACAGGATGTGGAGCATACGGCAAGTATCTGGGAGAGAATGGTAGGACTTGGTACCATTGTCTGTTATACCGGTGATACTACTCATCCCAAACTGTTGATCGAGCATATCCGCAATTCCAAAGCGATCAAGGAGTTTATTTTGAAGGAGTCGGAAGAAGCCAGATTGAAGCGCAGAACTGTGAACATGCTGGATATCGGTTCCGGAGAGGCCGGGGATATTGACGATTTACAGTAATATTGAGAAACAAGTATACATGTGTATAAGAGACGGGGCCTTCCGGGGCCCTGTTTTTTCGGGAGAGGAGATTTATGGAACTTGATATGACGAAGGGCAGCCCTTCTAAGCTGATTACAAAATTTATCATTCCTATTATCATAGGTAATATTTTCCAGCAGTTATACAGTATGGTGGATACCATTATCGTGGGTCGGTTCGTAGGTGTAGATGCATTGGCGGCAGTAGGAGCCACCGGGTCGGTAAGCTTCCTGATCCTGGGATTTACCCAGGGACTGACCACCGGATTTACTGTGCTGACGGCACAACGCTTCGGAGCCGGGGACCGGGAGGGTATGCGCAAAAGTATCGGAAGCGCAGCCATCCTGTCGGTGATCGTGACGATCGTGATGACGGCAGTCAGTATGGCCAGCATGGACAGTCTGCTTCGGGTGATGAATACTCCGGAAGATATTTTCGATATGACGAAGGAATACATTATGATCATCTGTGCAGGAATTGCCTGCAATGTATTGTATAACCTGTTGTCCAGTATCCTGCGTGCCATCGGCAACAGTGTGGTGCCGTTAGTATTGCTGGTGATCGCTTCGGTGACGAATATTGTCCTGGACTATGTACTGATCGTTTACGGTCATATGGGAGTGGGCGGTGCAGCTTATGCTACCATCATTTCTCAGGGATTATCCGGTGTACTGTGTCTGATTTATATTATTAAGAGCGTACCTACACTGCATATCCGTCCGGAGCATTGCAGACTGGAAAGTCAGTGTGTGAAAAATCAGCTGACCGTGGGAATTCCCATGGCACTGCAGTTTTCCATTACAGCTATCGGTACTATTCTGGTACAGGCAGCACTGAATCTGCTGGGTTCTACCGTGGTGGCGTCTTATTCTGTCTCCTGCAAGGTGGAGCAGCTGGTGACACAGCCCTTTGCCGCAATGGGGGTGACTATGGCAACTTACTGTGCGCAGAACCGCGGTATCAATGATCTGGACCGGATCCGTAAGGGCGTGAAAGTTGCCAATATCATGTCCGGTGTCTATGCGGTGCTTGTCTACGGACTGGTATATATAGCGCTTCCTTATATTGTACCGCTGTTCATCTCCGAACAGATTGAGATGGTATGCGGCTATGCCAGAACGTATATTACGATCTGTGGCATGTTCTTCATTCCGCTGGGAATGATATTTATCTTCCGAAATGCGCTGCAGGGCTGTGGCTTTGGTTTCATGCCCATGATGGGCGGTGTGGTGGAACTGTTGAGCCGTGGTATCGTGGCTTTTGCGGCAGCGCATCTGATGAGTTATGTGGGTGTGTGCTTTGCCAATGCCTCAGCCTGGCTGACCGCAGGTATTTTCCTCTGGATTGCTTATCATTTCCTCATGAAGAAGATGGTGCGGGAAAAAAAGGTTCATGAGGAACGGATGCTGGCAGAAGCAATGCAGTAATGCTGTAAAACGGCTCAAGGCAGGATCTTTTCAAAAAACAGTCCTGCCAGGAACCACCAGGGAGCATAGTCCAGCCGGATGATCCGGTGGATGTGGAAACGGCTTTTGCCGTAATCCCAGGGGCAGAGACCATGCTTCCACAATAGGCGCCCACTGAGATATTCCACGGTGAAGATCATTGCCATATAGAACAGCCCGCGTCTGGGACGACTGATGTGCAGGTGTGCAAATAACCGTTTGAAGGGTGCAAGCAGGCAGGCGGAGCCGTAGATCGGGAACATCCACAGGGAAGTATTACCGGTAAGACGCAGATCCCTGCGCCGAAGGGAGTGTAGCGCTGTGAACAGGATCTCCATGCACCAGCCACACAGTCCGCACAGGAGAAAGCTCCTGCCGAAGGTTTTAAAAGAGTTTGCGATGGATTTTGTCATTTTCATGGACATAGTATATGAAATTTTCAACGTATGATACGGGAGAGATTGCTATGAACTATCAGGAAGCAATGGAATATATGGAAAAAGTGGGAACTTACGGCATCGTTCCGGGGCTGGACAGCATCCGGGAACTGTGTAGGAGACTGGGAAATCCGCAGGATGAATTAAAATTTGTGCATATTGCGGGAACCAACGGAAAAGGATCCACACTTGCCTATATTTCCAGCATCTTACAGGCTGCCGGATACCGTGTGGGAAAATATATATCACCTGTTATTATTGAATATTGTGAAAAAATCCAGATCGGAAAGCAGAAGATCACGCATAAGGATCTGTGTGAAGGACTGGAGATCATAAAAAAGCATTGTGATGCTATGGTAAGTGACGGCTTCCATCATCCGACGCCTTTTGAGATTGAGACGGCACTGGCTTTTTGGTATTTCCGGGAAAAACAGTGTGATATCGTCGTACTGGAGACCGGTATGGGCGGCAGGGAGGATGCTACAAATCTGATCACGACCACGCAGGTGGCGGTACTGGCTTCCATCGGTATGGATCATATGAAATTCTTAGGTAACAGTCTGGAGGAGATTGCAGCACACAAGACCGGAATCTGTAAGCCGGGATGTCAGGTGGTCTCCATGCGGCAAAAAGAAGCGGCACAAAAGGTTGTGGAGCAGACGGCGGCAGCGCTTGGCTGTATACTGACCATCGCAGATGCGGCAAATGCAAAACATGTGAAATACGGACTGAAAAAGCAGACCTTCGATTATGGAAATTATAAAAAGCTGGAGATCACCCTTGCGGGGAAATTCCAGGTGGCAAATGCTGTGCTGGCGCTGGAAGCGGTGCAGGCTCTGGAAAAATGCGGTTACGAGATCAAAGAGACTGCCATTCGAAAAGGCCTGAAGGAGACTGTCTGGAACGGACGGCTGCAAATACTGAAAGAACACCCGTTATTTATAGTAGACGGTGCACATAACGAGGATGCAGCCGCAAAACTTGCGGATTCCATAGAATTCTATTTTACAAATAAAAGAATTATCTATATAATGGGAATGTTAAAGGATAAGGAAGTGGACCGCGTGATCGCACTGACGGAGAAGTATGCGGATCAGATTCTCACGGTGACACCTCCGAACAATCCCAGAGCCATGCATGCCTATGATCTGGCAACAGAGGTGGCAAAGGTACACCCTAATGTGACGGCGGTGGACAGCCTGGAAGAGGCAGTGGAGCTTAGTCACCTGCTGGCAGGACGGGATGATGTGATATTGTGCTTCGGTTCTTTCTCTTATCTGGGAAGAATCCTGAAGCTCATGGAGAAGAGACAGACAGCAGGGAATAAACGGAAAGCGAAGCGGTGAAAATGGTAGATCAGAAGAAAGTACAGGAAGCAATAAAGCTTTTACTGGAAGGAATCGGGGAGGATACCGATAGAGAGGGACTGAAGGAGACACCGGAGCGGATCGGCAGGATGTATGAAGAGATCTGCGGCGGTATGGATCAGGATGCGGGAGAACATCTGTCGAAGGTCTTCTCCGTAGACAATAACGAGATGGTACTGGAGAAGGATATTACCTTCTATTCTATGTGTGAGCATCATCTGATGCCTTTTTACGGCAAAGCTCATGTTGCGTATATCCCCGATGGCAAGGTTGTGGGTCTGAGTAAGCTTGCCAGGACTGTGGAGGTATATGCCAGAAGATTACAGATCCAGGAGCGGATGACGGCACAGATCGCCGATGATATCATGAAATATCTGGCACCTCAGGGAGTTATGGTAATGTTGGAAGCAGAGCATATGTGCATGACCATGCGTGGGATCAAAAAGCCCGGCAGTCAGACCGTTACCATGGTGACAAGGGGAGTCTTTGAGGAGAATAAGGAATTGCAGGACAGATTTTTACAGCTGGTGAACCGGTAGACATTACGGATGCGGAGGAAAGCTGTTAAGAGACCGGCACTGAATGGTGAGATTTTGATGGATAGAATTGATAAAATATTAAATCACGATTTGTTTTTATATCATTTAGGACGAAACAATGCGGCAGAAGCAGACAGACGCTTCTGCCGTCATGGTATGGTGCATTTTCTGGATGTAGCCAGGATCGGTACGATCATAGCGCTGGAGGAAGGGTTTAAGGTCGACCGGGAATGGATCTATGCGGCGGCACTGCTCCACGATTGTGGGAAACATGAACAGTACGAGATGGGTACCCCGCATGAGCAGGCCAGTGCACGGATCGCACCGGAGATTCTGAAGGCGTGTGGATTCAACGATGAAGAAACAGGTGTTATTGTAACAGCGATCTCCAGACACCGGGATCCTGAGGCAGCGAAGGAGAAGAATCTAAACGGCATCCTGTATCGGGCGGATAAGGCAAGCCGTGCCTGCTTTGCGTGCGATGCGGAGAAGGATTGCAACTGGAAAGACGGCAAGAAGAACCTGACCATTAAGTACTGAGAGGGAGAAGACAAATGAAGATTGGCAACAGAGAGTTTCAGACGAAGGGACATACTTATGTAATGGGAATCCTGAATGTGACCCCGGATTCTTTTTCTGACGGAGGAAAGTGGAATGACAGAGACCGGGCATTGAAGCATGTGGAAGAAATGATCGCTGAGGGGATGGATATTGTGGATATCGGCGGAGAATCCACCAGACTGGGTTATACCCTGTTATCCGATGAAGAGGAGATTGCCAGAGTCGTACCCATGATCGAGGCGGTGAAGGCAAATTTTGACATTCCTATTTCCCTGGACACCTACAAAAGCGGTGTGGCAGAGGCGGGAATCCTTGCAGGAGCGGACCTCATCAACGATATCTGGGGACTGAAATATGATAACCGTATGGCAGAGGTCATTGCGAAGAGCGGTCTGCCCTGCTGTCTGATGCATAACCGTAAGGAAGCGGATTATAGGGATTTCATGCAGGATGTGGCAGCGGATCTGGCGGACACGATCCATTTGGCGGAAGCGGCAGGCATCGCGGATGAGAAGATCATCTTAGACCCCGGGGTGGGCTTCGGCAAGACCTATGAGAACAATCTGGAGATCATCAACTGTCTGGAAGAACTGAATATGTTCGGTTATCCGTTGCTTTTAGGATGCAGCCGCAAATCCGTGATCGGACTGACACTGGATCTGCCGGTGACAGAGAGAGTAGAGGGGACGCTTGTGACCACCATGTTCGGTGTGCAGAAGGGATGCATGTTCGTCCGTGTGCATGATGTGAAGGAAAATGTCCGCACCATTAAAATGTGTGAAGCCATTTTAAACAGCAGCAAATGATATTTTGCGAAGAAGCGTTGGGAAAGGCGGAGTCGGCAAATGAAAAAAGGCACTTATGAGGACCAGATCCGTATCGAAGAATTGGAAGTATACGCGCATCACGGCGTATATCCGGAAGAAAATGAAAAAGGACAGCATTTTTATGTGAATGCCACGTTATATACGAATACCCGTCCGGCAGGACTGGCGGATGACTTAAGTCTCTCCACCAATTACGGAGAGGTCTGTCAGTTTATCACGGAGTTCATGCAGCAGCATACTTTTCAATTGATCGAAACGGTGGCGGAGCGGACTGCTTACGAAGTATTACAGCATTTTCCGCTGGTACAGGGACTGGATCTGGAGATCCGCAAGCCCGAGGCTCCGATCCCATTACCCTTTGGCAGTGTATCTGTGGCGATTCACAGGGAATGGCATGAAGCCTATATTGCCGTGGGTTCCAATATGGGAGACAGCAGAGAGCATATCGCACAGGCTTTGGGACAGCTTCAGAAAAACAAAGACATAAGAGTGGAAAAGGTGTCGGAGCTGTTGGAGACACTGCCTTATGGCGTCGTAGAGCAGGATAATTTTGTAAATGGAATGTTTGAGATCCGGACGCTGCTTGCACCGGAAGAATTATTACAGGAGCTGCACCGTATTGAGCAGATGGAAGGAAGAGCACGTAAGCTTCACTGGGGACCCAGGACTCTGGATCTGGATATTATCTTCTATGATGATCTGGTGTATGATTCCGAGGATCTGGTGATTCCGCATATAGATATGGAGAATCGTTATTTTGTACTGAAGCCTTTGAGTGAGCTGGCACCGAATTTCCGTCATCCCATTACGCACAAGACCGTAACACAGATGTTGTCAGAGCTCCCTGCGGATCTTACGGAAGGAAACGAAGTGTAAAACGGGCACAGAGACCGATGAACAGACCGGTCACCAGACCGCTTAATAATAGAAATGGGAGATATACCAGAACAGCTGGTACGGAGGTCAGTAAAAAGGCGACAGCAAGTTGTCCCAGATTGTGAAAAACAGCTCCGGTCATACTTGCGAGGAACAGATAATGTCCATGCAGCAGCCGTTGCACAAATACCATTGCCAGCAGGCACAGGAGACCACCGGAGAGACTGTACAGGAGACTAATGGCCTGACCGAAGAACAGGGTCGCTAAAAGAATCCGCACCAGGAGCACGAAAAAAGCGTCTTTTGCGGAATATTTCCATAGAACAACAAGCGTTATTATATTAGCCAGCCCCAACTTAATGCCGGGGATCGGAACAATGGGAGGCAGAGCGCTTTCCACGGCATACAACGCCAGCGCAATGGCAGAGAGCAGGGAAAGCGTCGTCAGTTTTTTGGTAGCTAAGGGTGGTTTCATAATCATCTCCGTATCATCTCCGTGTTTTTGCAATTCATAAACGCGGTGCAGGCAAAAGGATCTTCTATCAATAGGGCCCCCCCTCCGGGACGAGCGTCGTGTCATCCAAACAGACAGCCTCTTCCCTTACCCGGATCACCAGCCGGTTGGGCAGACAGGTGATGGGAAGCAGTGAGGTGCTGATAAATCCCTGATGCACACAGATCTGATCCGGACAATTTGCAGAGATAATGGCGATGCTGCCCGGACGGACGCAGACGGTGTTCGAGGCGCCACCCTCTCCCGGAACTTCAAAGGTATATTCGTCAGTCACTGTGTCCAGACGGATGGTCTCAAGTAATTCACCGCTTTGATAAATGTCAGCATAGAGTGCCTGACCGTTTCCGGTGGAACTGTGGGAGACCGCATAGATCCGGATTCCGCAAAGGATGGCTATTACAAGCAGAACTGCTGCAAGGAGAACTGCTTTTTTTCGATCATTCATGGAAGCATTCATAGGAATAAGGAACTCCTTTCGATGAGAACAGTATAGCAAAAGGAATGTAAAAAATGAAGAAGTATTTGAAAATGCCGTGGGCGGTGCGCCTGGCAACGCTTTTTGCAATGATCCCGGCACTTTTTCTCGGAGGCTGCGGACAGCAGACCGAATGCGAAAATAGCATAGATACCGCCATGGGAACTGTGATCTCCCAGACTGTTTATGTCACCGGAAATTCCCCGACTGCAACGAACGGAAAAACAGATGAAAAGGTAACGGACGTTGTTTTGCAAAAACTAAACGACTTGGAACAACAGGAACTTTCCTGGCGGTTGGATAGTGCGGAAGTGGCGAAGATCAATGCAACTGCCGGAAAGGGACCGATACAGGTCTCCGCCGCGATGGCAGGCTGGCTGAAACGATGCCTGCAGATCTCGGAACAGACAGGTGGGGCTTTCGATGTGAGCATCGGTAAGCTCAGCCGACTGTGGGACATTGATACCTGGGCGGCAGCAGATGACCCGCAGGACTATGAACTTCCGGAGCGGGAGGAAATAGAACAGGCATGCGCTTTGGCAGGCTGGAAGCAGATGATATTGGAACAACGGACGAACAGTACAGTGGTGAGTATTCCGGCGGGAATGCAGATAGACCTCGGAGCAGTGGGAAAAGGGGTGGCACTGGATGAGATCCGGAAGACCCTGGAGGAATATCCGGAGGTAAGCGGAGCCGTGATCTCTGTGGGAGGCAGCATTTTAACCTATGGAAACAAGCCGGAGGGCGGCACCTGGCAGATTGCGGTGACAGATCCGCTGGAGCCTTCGCAAAGTGCAGGAGTGCTGACGCTGGCTGGCGGGTACTGTGTATCCACCTCGGGGGACTACGAGCGGTATGTGGAAGTGGATGGTGTCAGATATCATCATATACTGGATCCCCGGACCGGCTCCCCGGCGCGCAGCGATGTGGCGGGAGTTACCATCGTGACCAAGGACGGATTTTTAAGTGATGCGCTGTCTACTGCCTGCTTTGTATTGGGATCGGAGGAAGGACAGAAGCTCCTGGAAAAATACGATGCAGAAGCATTGTTCATCGACCATGCGGGGACGATTACCATGACAGAGGGGATGCAGCAATATTTCCATTTGTCGAATTCTCAGAAATAGTGTATAGTAAATATAGTCAACCGTAGATAACAGCAGGTGCGGCAGGCATCCGCTGATACAGCAATGATAATGGAGATTACGATGGAAGAGAAGAATAGTTATCTCTCCGCTGATCCGGAGACCATAAGACAGATCGATGAGAAGATGCCGCCGGAAGAGGAACTTCAGGATCTGGCAGAGTTTTTCAAAGTGTTTGGAGATGCAACGAGATTAAAAATTTTGTCGGTACTGTTGTGCTCTGAGATGTGTGTGTATGATATTGCCACGCTGCTGGGCATGTCTCAGTCTGCTATTTCTCATCAGCTGCGGGTATTGAAGCAGATGGATCTGGTGAAAAACCGCAGAGATGGCAAGACGATTTTTTATGCGTTGGCAGATGACCATATCATCACGATCCTGAATCAGGGTCTGAATCATATCGAAGAAGGCTGAAAATAATTTGCAACAGGAACGAAAAATAAGAGCCGCAGGCGGAATGTCTGCGGCTCTTGTTGCCTGTCATTATTTTTTCAATGCATCCAGTGCTGCCTGTCTGGCTGCATCAAATCCGCTGTAGCTCTGACTGCCCAAAGGGGAGTGATACCAGGTGGAAGTCTCTCCGAACGTCTGGAAATAAACATACTGGGAAGTCATATGGATGGCAGTATAATTGCCCTCTGCAATGACCCGGGAATCACTGCCATCATCCCGCATGCATTTCAGGCATGCCTCTTCGCCGTTCACCTGATAGTATACATAGCCGTATCCTACATTGAAGCAGTCGATCCGCTCTTCGGTCAGGACTTCCACCTCATTCCGGGACAAAGAGTAGCGGCAGAGTCTGTAATTATTTTCCACATCCATATAGTAGATATAGTCACCCTGTGCAATAGGGTACCACAGATTGCCGTTCCATAGAGTGGAGATGCTGTCCGTAGCGGTATTCAGCGCATAGAGATAATGATTCTCCTGGGTACCGTTGTAATAGATAGTACCGTTCACGGCACAGGCGGGATTGATCTCGTAATCTGCCAGATCCGTTTTGTCAGATTTGTCGATTTTCATGCGGTAAAATAAAGGTCCGTTATCGCCTGAGGTCATGATGTAGAGGTTACTTCCCACCAACTGGGCGGAAACGATGGGATCTCTGGTAAGTCCGGTCACATCCGTACCGTTTAATTTACAGCGGTTAAAGGAACGAACGGTGCGCAGGGCACCGATACCGGCATCCCCGGAAGCTCCGGTCTGGTAGTAGTAAAGATATTTTCCCCCGGCCAGAATATTTTTCACGGAAGCATTGCCCAGTTTTTTGATATTCTGCTCCGAAGGATCCATGGAGTACAGGGTGTTACTGTCGTAAGCATTGGCAAAATACACCGTTCCGTCGTACTCACAGAAGTAACCGGAATTGTTCAGATTCCCGGCGGTATTGCCTACCGTCTCCGAGGGATTGTCGGGGATCCGGTCGCCCACGATGGCAAGTGCGCCAACGATGATCACGAACAGAAGAAAAGGAATTAAAATCAACAATGCTTTTTTATCTTTCATGTGTTAACCTTCTTTCCAACCAAAATGGAATGTAAAGTTTGTGTAATATCTAATATTATACCGTGCTTCTTGCTTGCGAACAAGGAAAAATTGATATAGAATGATATCAGGGTCAAAAGGTCAAAAAGCCGTTCGTGCTTGCACGATAAGGCTTTTGAACTTGGGACCCGCCAAACATGAGGAAGTAGCGATTTACGCAGTAAATCAGCGGATTCCGAATGTTTGAGAATTGCGGGAGCTGCTTTGCAGCGGAGCAATTCGTAGATATCAGTTAAGTTAAGGAGAACAGCATGGATTTATCACAGTTAAGACAACAGATCGACACCATTGACAGACAGATCGTAAATCTCTATGAGGAGCGCATGGATGTCAGCAGACAGGTGGCGGAATATAAAATAGAGACGGGGAAAAAAGTATTCGACAAGCAGCGTGAGCAGGAGAAGATCGCCGGTGTCAAGGCACTGACCCACAACGATTTCAACAGCCACGGCGTGGAAGAACTGTTTGAACAGATCATGTCCATGAGCCGGAAGCTTCAGTACCAGCTGTTAGCCGCCCACGGAAGTGAAGGAAGGCTTCCTTTTATCGGCGTGGAAGAACTGGAAACCGACTGTGCCAGAGTGGTCTACCAGGGAGCGGAGGGATCTTATTCCCAGGCTGCCATGCACAGATTTTTCGGGGAAAATGTCAATGCCTTCCATGTGGAAACTTTCCGGGATGCCATGAGTGCTATTGATGAAGGCAGCGCGGATTTCGCGGTACTTCCCATTGAGAATTCCACCGCCGGAATTGTGAATGAGATTTATGATCTGTTGGTAGAATTCGAGAATTATATTGTAGGAGAGCAGGTCATTCCCATCGAGCATTGTCTGCTGGCACTGCCCGGAACGAAGATGGAAGAGATCAAAAGAGTCTATTCCCATCCCCAGTCCCTGATGCAGAGTGCCAGATATCTGGCGGAGCATGACTGGCAGCAGATCAGTATGCAGAACAACGCTTTCGCAGCGTTAAAAGTAGCGAAGGAAAAGGATAAAACCCAGGCAGCCATCGCCAGCGAATATGCGGGAGAGACCTACGGACTGGAAATTTTGAAAAAAGGGATCAATGATTCCGACAGCAATTCCACCCGTTTCATCATTGTGACAAACCAAAAGATCTTCCGTAAAAATGCCAACAAGATCAGTCTGTGCCTGGAGATCCCCCACGAGAGCGGATCCCTGTATCACATTCTGTCCCATTTTATTTACAACAATCTGAACATGACCAAGATCGAGAGCCGCCCCATTCCCGACCGGAACTGGGAGTATCGTTTCTTCATTGATTTTGAGGGGAACCTTGCGGACAGCGCAGTGAAAAACGCACTGCGGGGACTTCGGGAAGAAGCCCGCAGCATGAAGATCCTGGGCAATTACTAAGTATTACGAATGCTGGCATCCGACGACCATTCGATAATCGTTACATGGCTCTGAACAGTTAAAACATAAGACAAGAAGGTTAGACATATGAGAGAAAAAGAACTGATCGTATATCGTGATTTTGAGGATGGGGAACTGCTGTATGACATGGCATTTCTCATGTCCCATTACGATGATGAATATTACAATACAGAGGACATGGCGGCACTGTTTTACGAGTGTATCCATGACCTGATCGACCTGGCGGGTAATTACGGATTTCATGGGAATCTGTGGCACTGTTACCTGGCAAATCTTTTGGTGAACAACGAGAACAGCTACAGCTGCGGCTGTGAGATCCGCGGAGAGATTGCCGGCTCCATCAACGATGCGGCGCTGCATGATATCTGCATTTTCAAGGAATTCTATGATTTTGATTTTGCTCCCATGATGGAGATACTTAAGGTACCGGAATTTTCCTTAATAGAAAATTATGCCAGCAGCATGCAGGAGAGCAAGGTTTATAATAAACGGATCTGCGCCAGAATCTGTGAGCTGGCGGAGAAGTTCTGCGCAGACGGAACCGCAGAAGATATGAAATCCACACTGACCCAGTTCTATAAAGAATACGGTGTCGGTAAATTTGGTCTGCACAAGTCTTTCCGTATCACCCATGATGAGGAAGGAGTACATATTGTTCCGATTTTAAATATTGCCCACGTGAAGCTGGATGATCTGGTAGGCTACGAGCTTCCCAAGAAAAAGCTGGTGGACAACACAGAGGCATTTGTGAATGGAAAAAAGGCCAACAACTGTCTGCTGTTTGGCGATGCGGGCACCGGTAAATCCTCAAGCATCAAAGCGATTGCCAATGAATATTATGACAGGGGACTGCGGATCATCGAAGTCTACAAGCATCAGTTCCAGGATCTGAATGCGGTCATCAGTCAGATCAAGAACCGCAATTATAAATTCATTATTTATATGGATGACCTAAGCTTTGAGGAATTTGAGATCGAGTACAAATACCTCAAGGCAGTCATCGAGGGCGGACTGGAGAAAAAGCCGGAGAATGTTCTGATCTATGCGACATCCAACCGCCGTCATCTCATCCGCGAAAATTACAGTGACAAGGAAGAGACCCGCGAGGATATGCACACCAGTGATACCGTACAGGAGAAACTGTCGCTGGTATATCGTTTCGGCGTGACTATTTACTTCGGCGCTCCCAATAAAAAGGAATTCCAGAATATCGTAAAGACACTGGCGGAGCGTTATCATGTGGAGATGCCGGAAGAAGAGCTTTTACAGGAGGCTAATAAATGGGAACTGTCCCACGGCGGATTGTCCGGAAGAAGTGCCCAGCAGTTCATTGATTACCTGTTAGGAAAGTGAGGAACCCTATGAGTGTAAAAACTTTCGCTGCCATCGATGTGGGCAGTTTCGAACTCACCATGAAAATATTTGATTTTTCGGGGAAAAATACCATGCGGGAGATCGACTGTATCCGTCAGAGAATCGATCTGGGATCGGATACCTATGCCAATGGGAAGATCAGCAATGAAAAAATGGATGATCTGTGTCATACCCTGAAAGAATTCGCACAGATCATGGAAGCTTATAAAGTGATCGCTTATAAGGCATACGGCACCAGTGCTATCCGTGAGACGGAGAATACCCTGATCCTGCAGGATCAGATCGAGCAGCGTACCGGCATCCGGGTAGAGATCTTAAGCAACTCCGAGCAGAGATTCCTGGATTACAAGTCGATTGCCTCCAAAGGGGAGACGTTCCGCAGGATCATCGAGGAGAAGACGGCGATTTTGGACATTGGAGGCGGAAGTATTCAGATCTCTCTGTTTGACAAGGATACTCTGGTATCGACCCAGAACTTACGCCTTGGTGTATTACGTTTACAGGAGCTGTTGAATCATCTGAATGCGGGCAGCACCCAGATGGAGCAGCTGGTGGACGAACTGGCTACGGCACAGCTGGATGATTATAAAAAGCTGTATCTTAAGGATCGTGAGATCAAAAATATCATTATCGTGGATGATTATCTGTCACCCTGGGCAGTGCGGAAGGCACATGAGCGGGGAGACGGAAATGCCATGGTGGACAGTAGGGCATTTGACCAGCTGATGGAGTCGCTTCGGACCAGAGGAACCACGGAGCTTGCAAAGCGGATGGATATTGCGGAGGAAAAAGTCCCTCTTGTGTATATCAGTGCGGTCCTGACCAAACGCATTGCCGAGCTGATGGGAGCGGCGCTGATCTGGGCACCGGGTGTCACATTGTGCGATGGTATCGCTTATGAATATGCGGAGCAGAATAAATTACTCCGGGGAGAGCATGATTTTGCGGAGGATATTATCGCCTGCGCAATGAATATCAGCAAACGCTACAACGGTAGTACCAGGAGAGCGGATACCCTGGAACATATCACCACCACGATTTTTGACAGTATGAAAAAAGTCCACGGCATGGGACAGAGAGAGCGTTTGTATCTGCGCCTGGCTGCGATCTTGCATGACTGTGGAAAATATATCAGCATGATCAATATCGGAGAAGCGTCCTATGATATTATCATGGCGACGGAGATGATCGGACTTTCCCATATGGAGCGTGAGATCGTAGCTAATGTGGTGCGTTTTAATCACAGTAATTTCGTGTATTACGGGCAGACACAGGATCATCCCCAGGGACTGGATAAGGAGAGCTATTTGATTGTAGCGAAGCTGACAGCCATTCTGCGATTGGCCAACAGCCTGGACCGCAGCCACAAACAGAAAATGAAGGGTGTGAAGGCCGTACTGCAGGATAACGAACTGATCCTGAAAATAGATAGCCAGGAAGATATTACTTTGGAAAGAGGATTCTTCCAGACGAACACAGATTTTTTCAAAGAAGTATACAGCATCACACCGGTGATCCGGCAGAAGAAGAAATTTTAAGGGAGGCAGCAGGACGATATGGAAATCAATTTCAGTGATCCCAAGTATTATACCAACCGGGAACTCAGCTGGGTGCTTTTTGACCACAGAGTGTTGAATGAAGCCAGGGATAAAAACATCCCTCTGTTTGAACGGTTGAAATTTTTAAGCATTACAGCATCTAACCTGGATGAATTTTTCATGATCCGGGTGGCATCCTTAAAGGATATGGAAAATGCGGGCTATACCAAAAAGGATATTGCCGGCATGACTCCCACAGAGCAGCTAAAAGCGCTGCATGTGGCGATCCATGAACTGGTGGATCTGCAATATTCCACTTATAACCGTTCCTTACTCTCTCTTTTGGAGAAAAACGGTCTGCATATCATCAGAGAGCATGAACAGCTGACAGCGGAGGAAGCTGTGTATGTGGATCAGTATTTTCAGGAAAATGTGTATCCCGTATTGACCCCCATGGCAGTGGATTCTTCCAGACCGTTTCCGCTGATCCGCAACAAGTCTCTGAACATCGGAGCCATGGTGCGGAAGAAAAACAGCGACGAGGAACTGGAATTCGCCACCGTACAGGTACCCAGCGTCTTAAGCCGTGTAGTGCGGATCCCGTCCAAGGGCAAGACCTGCAAGATCATTCTGTTAGAAGAGATCATCGAACGGAACATGGATAAACTGTTCCTGAATTATGATATTGTCTGTGCCCATCCTTTCCGGATCATGCGTAATGCGGACTTAAGCATTGACGAGGATGAGGCAGCAGATCTGTTAAAAGAGATCGAGAAGCAGTTAAAGAAGCGTCAGTGGGGCGAAGCCATCCGCCTGGAAGTGGAAAGCGGTATGGATAAACGGCTGCTGAAGATCATTAAAAAGGAACTCAACATTGAGACACAGAATATTTATGAGATCGACGGCCCCTTAGATCTGACGGTACTGATGAAAATCTACGGACTGGATGGTTTTGACCATTTAAAGACGCCGAAGTATGAACCTCAGCCGCCGCGTGCACAATGGCCGCAGGCTGTAGTTCCTGAATGGTCTCGGTCACTTCTGCCTCCCCGGCTGCTGCCAGAAAGCCGCGGGGCAGGCTGCAAAGCTCTGCATCCCCCAGCCCCTGCTGCAGGATGCGTGCGCCCAGAAAGCCGCTGCCGCCTGTGATGAGAACGCGTTTCATCGGTACTATCTCCCTCCCTGGTTTGCTGTCAGTATAGCATATTTTGTGCAGTAAGAAAAGCAACTGCGCCCCAAAGCGAAAGCTTCAGAGCGCAGCTGCATTTTTTCAGAGGAAGAATTCCAGCACAAAGACCACAGCGCAGCAGGCCACAGCCACCTGGAACAGACTTGCACCGCACCAGGCCGCTGCAATGCCGATCACCAGCGCCACAGCACCGGCCACCGGGCTCTGGGTGGCCTGCACGATGGCCGGGAAGGTCATGACGGCCAGCGTGACATAGGGCACATAGTACAGGAACGACTGAACGAACCGGTTCTTGATGGGTTTGCGGATCAGAGTAAGCGGCAGGATGCGGATCGCATACGACACCAGTGCCATGACCGCAATGTAAATGTAGTTGTTATGCGTCATGTTCCGCCTCCTGATCCTTGACCGGGAACAGCACCGCAGCCGCACTGGAAATAAGTACGGTGAGCAGGATGGTCCGGGTGCCGTCCGAAAGTGCCGAGATACCTGGCAGATAGTTGCAGGCAAAACTCAATGCAAAGCTAATGGCCACCAGCACAGCCACCACCTTATCCTTGCGGGCAGGCGGGATGATGATGGCAAGGAACATGCCGTACAGCGCAACGCTCAGGGCGCTGACCGCACGCAGCGGCAGCAGGTTGCCGGCAACGATGCCCAATGCCGTGCCGGATGCCCACGCCGGGGCTGCCAGCAGGATGGCACCGTAAGTATAGCAGGGGTTCAGGCTGCCGGGCCGTGCAATGGTGATGCCGAACAGCTCGTCCGTTACGTCGTAACCGATGACCAGCCGGTGCCAGAACGGCGTGCCCGGTGCAAACCGCTGGGCCAGCGCGCAGCTCATGAGCAGATAGCGCGCATTGGCGATGAGGGTGATCACGGCCACCTGAAAATAGCTGGCACCGCTCATAATAAGCGCAAAGGCAGCGTATTCACCGGCCGATGCGTTGTTCAGCAGACTGGCCAGAAACCCCTGAAACGGGGTAAAACCCGCCTTGCGGGCTGCAATGCCCAGCGAGAAAGAGACGGCAAAATAGCCCAGTGCGATGGGCACGCCATCCCGGATGCCCTCACAAAACACCTTTCGGCTGAAGGCCCACACAGGCTTCTGCTCCCGGATGATGTCCGCATCCAGAAGCGAATTGCTTGTTTCCATGTTGAAATTGCTCCTTTCCTGTTCCAAACATTGTCTATTATACTCCGCCGCCGGGCCGGAGAAAAGGGCCTTGTAACATTTTTTGTGATAAAAACGCTCAAAAATTTTTATGGCAGACATAAGATTTCGTTTGGCCGGATCGCTTGTTCGGGCATACAAAAAGCACAGGCACCACTCCGGAAAGAGCAATGTCTGTGCTTTGGGGGTCAGAGGCCCGGCACCAGAAAATGCTGTGCCTGCGTCAGCACCCGGGTGTCGGGGTCCAGTCCGTTGGCCGCCAGCATCTGGGCCGGCGGCACATGGAACCGCCGCGCGATATCGAACAGCGCCTCCCCTTCCTGTGCATAGTAAATGCGCAAGGTGATCTCCGGGTCGGCAGGGGTCAGGGCTTCGCCCAGCGAAATGCTGCCAATGCCCTGGCGGGTACTGCGTCCCAGGATGGCACCCTCAGCCCGGGCGGTGATGGTTACGGTAAGGGTTCCGCCGGTGCAGGTACACTGTACGCTGTCGGTACTCAGCCAGCATTCCGGCTGCAGCTGCATCCCGGCGGGCACCTCGGCCGGGATGGGCACGGAAAGCTCCAGCGTTTTTTCGTAGCTGTCCAGCTCTCCCAGGCTGTTCTCCGCAAAGGCGGTGGCCGTGGCGCGGGCTGTCAGCGCCCAGCCGCCGCCCTGCCCACTCTGCTGCGAGATGCTGACAGGCCCATACGATACAAAACAGGCACGCAGCTGTGCCCCGGCATCCGGCAGCGGGCCGGAACCGGAAACCGTCGTGGTTGCATTCAGCAGGCAGACCAGTTCTTCGGCCGCCAGCTCCTGTGGGACAAGTTCCGTTTCAAACCGGGTGGAAAAGGCATCCGCCGCATATTGCAGCTGGTAGCTGCGCCAGGCCCGCAGATGCAGCATCAGGCTGGCCGACAGGGTGCCCGCCGCGTCCGGCTGCCCTTCCGTCAGGGAGAAGCCTACCGGCTCCACCACGCAAAGACACTTGCAGTCCTCGGTCAGGCCGTCCACATCCAGCACCTGCTGGAACGGCAGAGTCGTGCTCAGGTTCTGCAATTCGGTTTCCTGCTCGGCACGCCAGGCACACTGCACCCGTACTTCGCCCTTGACCACCGCTTTGCCGGACAGCAGCCGTACCTCCTGTGCAGTGGCTGTGCCTGCAATGTCCAGCACCGCCGCCGGCTGGCTGGGAAAAGCCAGCTCCCCTTCGGCCGAGATCAGCTTATCCAGCACCGCAATGCTGCGCACGCCCTGCAGGGTGTCCAGCTGCTGCTCAATGCCGCCATCGGCCAGTGCAGTGATCACCTCCGCTTTGTTCTGGGTGCGCACGGTCGCCACCAGCCCCACGGCACCCCGCACCTCCATGCGGCGCGGATTGACCACCCGGCTGTTGAGGTATTCGGTCTGACCCTCCACCACCGCCGTCCAGGCCGTAAAGTCAAATTCCGGCAGTTCCAGCTGCTTTGTAAAGGGCAGTTTCTGTTCGGTCTGGCAGAGACCTGTACCCTCCTCGCCCTGATAATAGACCGTACAGCGCAGATAACCCTCCAGTGTCAGCCTGCCCGGCTGCAGCTGCTTTTGCAGGATGACCGGCTTTGCAAAGCATTTGACCAGTTTGAACACCGGCGGCAGATAGTCCGAGACCAGGATCTCGGTCTCCAGCGGGAGCTCTGCCTTGACGGTGCACACCGTGCCCGCCTGCGGCATCGTGTCCCGAAAGATCTTCAGTTCCATGCAAGATGCTCCTTTCCCTGTCCGCTTCTACCACACGGTATGCGGCCGGGCCGGGAGATATGCAGCAAAAAGCTCCCGCCGGGGCCTGCCCGACGGGAGCTTTGCTTGACTTGCGCTTATTCCTGCGTGTTGCTGCGGATGCCAAACAGTCTGCGCAGCACACCGCGCAGCAGTCTGGGGCTTTTGATCACGATCACCTGCATCCCGATCCCCACCTTTCCGTCTGATACTACACTATAAGCAGTTTGCAGCCGGAATGTTCCGGAATTGCCAGAAAAGGATCAGTCCGCCACCGTTTCCACGATGACCAGTGCCCCTTCGCGAGTGGACACCGTGATGCAGTCGGAGCCTTCGGCGTATTCGTTGCTGACACCCAGCGGGTAGCCTGCGGTCAGCTCTGCATCGGTGAGTTCGTAATAGGAACCCTGCTCGCAGACGCCCTCTGCACGGCCTTCCATGGGGAACGCCGAGAAATAGAAGTAATCCTCTTTGGGGTAGCGGCGCGTCTCGCCGGGCATCACAAAGGTGATACGGCTGCGCTCGTCCTGCAGGGTGGCACGCACGCCGCGCTTCTCCAGGCCGAGGCCAGTGCACAGGTTGGCAAGGGTGTGTTCCAGCCGCCTGCCGCCGAGGCCCCCCAGCAGAAGCACCTCGTCAAAGCCCTTCTGCACGGCCAGCTTTGCCGCGTATTCCGTATCGGTATCGTCCTTGACATGGGGCAGAACTACGATCTCGTCGTCCTCCTGCTGCGGGCAGGGTGCCGTGTCGAAGTCGCCCACGATCACATGGGGCTTGCAGTGCAGGGGCGCGCAGTTGCGGTAGCCTGCATCGCAGGCGATGATAAAATCATCTTCCCGCAGCAGACCGGCCAGCGCCGGAGAGACCGGGCAGGCCGAAAGGATCACACACCGTGCCATAAACAAACCTTCCTTGCTTTTTAAAATTTGGGGCGCTGCCAGTCCTTGACGTCCTTGACCTCATCGTACATGGTGCAGTAGCTGTCGTACCGGGTCTGGGAGAGCTTGCCCTCGGCAAGAGCCTGCCGCACAGCGCATCCCTTCTCGGTCCGGTGGGAGCAGCCGGTGAACTGGCATTGCCCCAGATAGGGTCCGAACTCCGGGAAAGCGTGCTCCAGATTTTCCTTAGGGATAAAGCCTGCCCGGTTTGCTTCCAAGCTGGCAAAGCCCGGCGTGTCGGCAATTCGGCCGCCAAAGGCTTCAAAAATAGTCACTTCCCGGGTGGTGTGGCGGCCGCGGCCCAGCTTCTGGCTGATGGCGCTGGTCTCCCGGGCAGCATCCGGCAGCAATGCGTTGAGCAGCGTGGACTTGCCCACACCGGAGTTGCCGCAGAACGCGCACAGCCGTCCGCTGATCCACTGTTTGACCTCGTCCAGCCCGGCTCCGCTGCTGTAGTCGATGCGGATGAATGGCAGGGTAGATTTTTCATACGCACTGCGCAGAAATTCTGCCTCCGCCAGATCGCCCTTGGTGCACACGATCACCGGCTGCACGCCCTTGTCCACTGCAATGGCGGACAGCTTGTCCAGCACCAAGGTGCTGGGGGTAGGCTGGGTGGTGCTGGCCACCAGAAACAGAACGTCCAGGTTTGCCACCGGCGGCCGCACGAATACGTTCTTGCGCGGGGCGATCTGTGCAATGACCGAAGCACCGTTCTCGGTTTCCAGCGTTACCTCATCCCCGGCCACCGGGGTGATCTTCTGCTTGCGAAAAATGCCGCGGGGCTTGCATTCCACGATGCCATCCGGCGTTTTAACGTAGTAAAAACCGCCGATGCCTTTTACGATATAACCGTTCATGCCTGCCTCCGTCAGCCCAACAGCGAAGCCCACCAGTCGGCAAGGCCGGAGCCTTCGCTGCTGGAAGCGGATTCACCGGTCTCGGTGCTGGAAGAAGAGCCGGAAGAGGAGCTGCTGTCACCGCCCCACAGGCTGCCCCACCAGTCGCTGCCGCTGTCGCTGGGTGCTTCCGGCTCCACCGGCGCGGGCTCCGGGCCTGCGCTCACGGTGATGTTCACGCGGCCGTTCAGCTTGGCGGTGGAACCGGCCGCCGGGTTCTGCCCGATGACCGTGCCCACCGGCTGGTCGCTGTACTGGTCGGTCTGGCTGCCCAGGCCCAGATGGTTCTGCACCAGCAGGGTGCGGGCATCGTCCACGCTCATGCCGGACAGCGACGGCACCTTGGTGGTGGTGGCCACCTGCGGGCGCCTGACATAGACCACCACCGTGGATCCGGATTCTACCTGGGTGCCGGCTGCCGGGTCGGTGCGGATCACGGCACCGGAGGCCACGGAAGTGTCCACGGCCTGGGTCACCAGCACAGAAACGCCCAGGCTCTTGAGCTGCTGCTCGGCGTCGGCCTGCACATAGTTGGTCAGGTCCGGCACGGTGACATACTGGGTGCCCAGGCTGACGGTCAGGGTCACGCCCTGGCCCTCACGCACGGTGCGGCCGGACACCGGCGACTGTTTGTAGATATAACCGGCCGCATAGTTGCTGTTGTATTCCTGCTCCCAGGTCACGCTGATCTGGCCGGAAGCCACCTGCTCGGTGGCCTGGGCTTCCTCCTGGGTCATGCCGATGTAATCGTTCAGGGTGATATCGGCCTTGTTGTTCATCAGGTTGGACGAGTCGTTCAGGATCAGCCAGCACAGGGCCAAACAGGCCAGTGCAAAAGCGATCGTGATGCCGAACAGGACCGGCAGAAAAATGGTGCGCCGCTTGCGCTTTGCCTTTTTGCCGCGCGGGGCAGCCGACTCGTTCGGATGGTTCTGGCGGGCAGCTTTGTTCTGATTCATCGTACGTTTCACCACCTTTTCGGGTGCATCCTCTGTGATATATTGATACTCGAACATGACGGACGGGTTCTGCACATAGGTGTCCAGCGCGTCCAGCATTTCACGGGCCGAAGCATACCGGTTCTGCGGCAGCTTCGCCATGGCTTTTTCGGTGATCTCCACCAGTGCGGCAGGCACCTGCGGAGCGATCTCGTGCAGGGATTTCGGCTGATCCGAGATCTGCTTGATAGCCACCTCCACGGCGTCCTCTGCATCAAACGGCAGCTGACCGGAGAGCATCTCGTACATCATGACGCCCACCGAGTAAATATCGCTGGTGCAGTCGGTCTCGTCGCCCTTGGCCTGCTCCGGGCTGATATAGTGCACACTGCCCATGGTCTTGCCGCTGAGCAGCTGGTTTTCGGCCCGGGAGATGCGCGCGATGCCAAAGTCCATCATGCGGAGCTGGCCGTTGTCCAGCAGCATGATGTTCTGGGGCTTGATGTCCCGGTGCACCACACCGTTGGCGTGGGCGTGCTCCAGCGCCTTGAGGATCTGGGAAATAAAGTGCACGGTCTCCCGGCTGGTGAGTTTGCCGCCCCGCTCGTTGAGGTATTCCCGCAGGGTCATACCGTCCACATATTCCATAACGATATACTGCAGCTGGTCGTTGACCGAAACGTCGTATACCTTGACGATGTTGGGGTGGTTGAGCAGCGAAATGGCCTTGGATTCGTTCTTGAACCGGCGCACAAGCTCCGGGTCGTGGGTGTACTCCTGCCGGAGCACCTTCACCGCCACCACAGTACCGGCGGGCACCGGGCCGTTGCGGCCCAGCATAACCGCCTTGTACACGTTGGCCATGCCACCGGAGCCGATGAGTTCCTTGACTTCATACAGCCCATCCAGCTTTTTGCCGATCAGGTTATCCATGGTGCACCTCCAGCGGCTCCACGCCCAGCAGCAAGGCCGTGATGTTGTCCTTGCCGCCGTTCTCGTTGGCTGCCCGGATCAGCAGATCCGGCAGGTCGTAGAAGCTGCCAGTACGCAGCAGCTGTTCCAGCTGAGGCCGGGGTACCGCGTTGGTCAGGCCGTCGGAGCACAGCAGCAGAATATCGCCCGGCTGTACAGCCACACTGGTGAACTCCGGGTCCAGGCGGTAATCCACGCCCAGCGCCCGGGTGATGATGTTCTTCTGGGGGTGATGCTCGGCTTCCTCCACGGTGATGGTGCCGCAGTCCACCAGCTCCTGCACATAGGAGTGATCATGGGTGAGTTGCGCGAGGCTGCCATCCCGGAACAGATAGGCACGGGAGTCGCCTGCGTGGCACAGATAGGCTTTGCCGGAGCGCACCAGTGCGCACACCGCCGTGGTGCCCATACCGGCCAGAGACTCTTCCCGGATGGACTTCTGGAACACAAAGCGGTTGGCGCTGACCAGCGTCCGTTTGAGAAAGAGCTCTTCCTCTCCGGGCAGACACTTGTTGTAGTGCTCCTGAAAACAGCGCTCGATCACATCGCATGCGCTCTGGGACGCTTCCCTGCCGCCGCGTGCGCCGCCCATGCCGTCGCACACCAGGGCCCAAGCTGCATCCCCGGGCAGCTGCCCAGCACGGTAATCGTCCTGATTGTCCTGCCGGACAAGCCCGACGTCCGTTTTTCCTGCAAGTTTCATAGGCTTCTCCCTCTGTTATGCCTTCCCGTTCATTTCATCGCGGCGCAGCTGACCGCAGGCGGCGCTGATCTCGCTGCCCAGACGGCGGCGGACCGTAGCATTGACGCCCAGACTTTCCAGCTTCTGCTGGAAACGGCGCACATTGGCCGCATCGGTCGCGGAGTAGGGGCTGCCATCCACGGGGTTGATGGGGATCAGGTTGACGTGAGCACCCATGCCGCGGATCAGGTCCGCCAGCTGCTTTGCACAGGCGTCGGAGTCGTTGACGCCGCGCACCATGGAGTATTCAAAGCTGACGCGGCGTCCGGTGGTGTCCTGATAGCGTCGCACGGTCTGGATCAGCTGCTCCACCGGGTAGGCGTCGTTGACCGGCATCATGCTGCTGCGGATCTGGTTGTTGGGGGCGTGCAGCGACACCGACAGGGTGAGCTGCAGCTTCTTTTCGGCCAACATGTCGATCTTGGGCACCAGGCCGCAGGTAGACAGGCTGATGTTGCGCATGCCGATGTTGACGCCCTCCGGCGAGGTGATGTTTTCCAGAAAACGCATCACTTCGTCAAAATTGTCCAGTGGTTCGCCGATGCCCATGAGCACGATGTGGGAAATGCGCTCCCCGATGTCCTTCTGGGCGGTGTAGATCTCGGAGCAGATCTCACCGGCTTCCAGGTTGCGCACACGCCCGGCCTGGGTGGATGCGCAGAAGCGGCAGCCCATGCGGCAGCCTACCTGAGTGGACACGCACACCGTGTTGCCGTAGTGGTAGCGCATGACCACCGTTTCGATGCAGTTGCCGTCGGCCATGCGCAGCAGATACTTCACGGTGCCGTCCTTTGCTTCCTGACGGCGCTCGATCTGCGGGGCAGCGATGTAGAAGGTTTCTTCCAGTTTGGCCAGCAGGGTCTTGGGCTGGTCGGTCATGGCCGAAAATTCGGTGACCAGCTTCTGGTGCACCCAGTGGAAGATCTGCTTGGCCCGGAAGCCCGGCTGCCCCAGCGCCTTGAGCTCAGCGGAAAGCTCCGCCAGCGTCAGCGAAGAAATACAGCGTTTTTGTTCCATTGTGTTCTCCTATTGATCAATACGAACCAGTACACGGCGGCATTGCACCTCTCAGCGCGTTTTTTGCAGCGCACAGAGGAAAAAGCCGTCCATGCCGGTGCGGGTGGGCACCGAGAGCGCCCCGTATTCGGTTGCCGTCATACCTGCCGGGAAGGCCACGGCAGGCTCTGCCACGCAGAACTCCGGGTGCCGCTGCAGGAATGCGCGGATCTGCAGCTGGTTTTCTTCCGGCTCGATGGTGCAGGTAGAGTAGACCAGCCGCCCGCCGGCCTTGAGCAGCCGGGCCGCTGTATCCAGAATGGCCGCCTGGGTGGCCAATAATTCAGCCTGCCGGGCCGGGTCCAGCTTTTTATAGCGCAGGTCCGGCTTTTTTGCCAGAATACCCAGACCGCTGCAGGGCACATCCGCCAGAATGCGGTCGGCCTGCGGCAGGGCCGGGTTTGTCTGCGTTGCGTCATTGCACAGGGTTTTCACGTTGGTAAAGCCCATCCGTTCCACGGCGGTGCGGATGAGCTGTACGCGGTTCTCCGCCGCGTCGCAGCTGTACAGCGTGCCGGTATTCTGCATTTCCTCGGCCAGCAGCAGGGTCTTGCCGCCGGGCGCGGCGCACAGGTCCAGCACGGTCTCACCGGGTTTTGCCTCCACACAGAGAGCCGCCAGCTGGCTGGCCTGCCCCTCCACATGGTAATATCCCTGCCGGAACAGTTCCTGGTCGGCGGGGCTGCCCTCGAATCGGGCCAACACACTGCCGGGCACTACGCCCTGCCGCACCTCCCGCACACCGAGTGCAGTGAGCTTTTCGCACAGCGCAGCGGCGTCCGCTTTGAGCGGGTTTGCCCGCAGGCTGGTCAGGCCGCCGTCTGCCTTGTAGGTGAGGATGTTCCGTGCTTCGTCTGGGTAGTTCTTGTGCAGGAATTCTGCCACATCCCGCCCGGCCGAGCCCAGCACCATCAGGCGCTCTATGTCATCCCTGAACACTGCCGTGTCCAGATCATAGGTACAGGCGCGGCGCAGCACAGCGTTGACCAGCCCCGATGCACTGGATTTTTTAAAGCTCCGGGTCAGCTTGACCGCCTCATTGACGGCAGCTGACACCGGCACCTGCATATAGCGGGCCTGTGCCAGCGCAGCACGCAAGATCTCGCACACCGGGGCATCCAGCTTTGCCAGACCCTTGGGCAGAAACTGTTCCAGAATATAGTCCAGTGTGCCCCGGTGTTCCAGCACTGTGTAAAAAATGGCACTGGCAAAGGCCTTGTCGCGGCCTTCCAGCTTCTGGCGCTTGAGTTCGGCGTCCAGGACCAGGTTGGAAAAGCCGTCCTGCTCCTGCCGCACCAGTGCGGCGACCGCCGCCGCCCGCGGATTGGCCGCCATCAGAGGACGTCCCCCGTTTTCAGGCGCAGACCGGCCGCAAAGGAGGTGCCATCCATGGGCTTTTTGCCTTCCGGCACCACCTGCAGCAGCTGGATGCCGCCGTCAGCACAGGCCACGGTGAGGGGCTTTGTTGCCAGCACGGTGCCCGGGGCTTCCCCCTGAGAGGCGACCGCACGGCACTCCACCACCTTGACCTTTTTGCCGCCGGAGGTCACGAACCAGGCGCAGGGCCAGGGGTTCATGCCGCGCACCCAGTTGTGGATGTGGGCGGCGGACTCGGTCAGGCGGAACTCCGCCATTTCCTTGTTCAGCATCGGGGCTAGCGTAGCGTTTGCATGGTCCTGGGGCTGCGGCGTCAGGGTCCCGGCAGCAATGGCCGGAACCACCTCGCACAGCACGCGGGCACCCACGGCCGTCACCCGGTCGAACAGCTCGCCGCTGGTCTCCTCCGGGCCGATGGCGATCTTCTCGCAGACCAGCACATCGCCGGTGTCCAGCCCCTCGTCCATCTGCATGATGGAAACGCCG
>ENA-ORTN01001157-ORTN01001157.1-human-gut-metagenome-genome-assembly--contig:-NODE-1157-length-27205-cov-4.261252_pt1 | contig 27205 bp, 36 predicted proteins | sample MGYA00242070_ERZ509189 | MGnify/ENA primary metagenome ERZ509189 (study PRJEB26280, sample SAMEA2338821) | human gut metagenome | biome: human gut; feature: human-associated habitat; material: faeces...
CCCAGTCCCACCCCCAACCACCCTCTCCCGGAAGAATCCCCAGGTGGGCAGAATCCCATTGACAAGGGGGCAATTTGGTATTATATTAAAGGCAGAATTTGAAAGATGAAAGGAACAGACACGATGAGCAAGAGCAAACAGGACAAGGCAGAATACCAGATAAAAAATTTACTTTCCTACTGGGCAGCTCGCCAAAAGGAGAAAGGACTCCACTTCATAACCTCTCTGCCGAAAGGGGCAAGAGGAACAACCGAGCAAGACGAGGTGCTCATTTCCGGGAGGAAGTTCTTTCTAATCTACACGCAGGTCGGCCAGGCTATCTGGACAAAGGTTCTGTTACAAGAACAAGGTGCGGGCAGGGTCTTTTTTCTAGAGGTGGAGGAGGTGCAGAATGACCCAGAGCACCAGTAATAAATTCCCAACCCTAGGCACCCTCCTTGCGACAGCACTGGGAATAGCCTATGGAGCCTGGGCGGTGATAGTCTGGGGGAGTGGATTCAGCGAGGAGCACCTCCCCACAAGTCCCCAGGCCAAAGCCCAAAGTTGCCAGGTGGAATGGGGCAACAAAGCTCCCTGCCGGAGATGGCGCCAGAACCAGGCACTAGCCAAGTTGATAGGCAATAGTCCCGCCAAGAGTCAAGAGTCCAGACTCCAGACTCCAGACTCCTAGGTAACCAGCCAAATAGAAACCCCACAATCAAAACTGAAAGGAACATAAAGATGACAGTAAACAAAACACAGTCCACGCTGGACAGAAACAAGCAGAAGAAAGTCCACTTCCCACACAGGACATACCTCCTCGACCCCTCCCACGGCAGGACACTCCTCTTCAAGCATCAGAGAGCCTGGTCACACTACCTAGAGAAGAGGCTCCAGAGAATGTTTGAGGAGCTCCAGGGCAGGGTCTGGGCAGAGGAACGGAGAAAAATGCCCCTCGCCAGTGATTGGCAGGGCAGATGGACGGAGGAAAGCCTAGGTCTAGCAAAGCCCAACCAGAAGTGGATAATCCAAATAGATGTCTGGTTCGCCGCCCAAGGGAGTAAGGCTGCTGGTTGGAGCACCCGGATAAGACCAAATATGGTTATCTCTCTGGTGAAGGCAGGGCAGGATTGGCACGGGGAGGTTGACTGGACGGACACCTGGATAAGAGTGGATGGAACAGAGTTGTAAGGCATCGGTCAAATAAATCCTGGAGGGAAAACAATTATTACCTAACAATCAACAGAGGGAGATGAATTATGTCAGATAGTCTAATAAATGTCAAGAAAAGAACCTGGCCAGCCCAGTGGGAGAAAGTCAACACCTGGCTCCCCAGTCGGCGTCCAAGGTTCAAGTCCAAGAGAAACGGGCTGTTGTATCGCCTGGACGAGGTCACCCCTCAAGGGGTGGTGCTCAGGAAAGAGGGCTGCCAGCGGGCAACACGCCTGAGCTACGGGGCGTTTGAGTCAGGGTTCATAAATGTCGGGCCCTAGGAAGTCCCCCAAGTCCCAAGGCAAGAGTCCCAAGACCAGAGTCAAGAGTCAAGAGTCAAAACTCATAAATAGAATATTTACAATATAATTGAGAGGAACTTAAAATGAAAACCTATATCCAAACAACATTCACGCTGAACATCACTGTGCTAGAATCCGGAGCCCTTCAAGTAGAGGGCTTTGAGCCTGCATTCCAGAGCCCGGAGGACTTGTATTCCTGGCTGCAAAACCTCGCTGCAGAAAAGCCAATGCCAAGTCCCTACCGGCCAACACGGTTCTCCTCTGAGTGGGCACGGGAGGACGAGCTCCAACGCCAGGCTCGAGCACGGGAACTTTTCAAGAAAAGGAAAGAATCCGTGCAGGTCTGGAAAGACACCGCCGAAAGTCCTCAGCCCAAGGAAAAGCTCAGGGAGATGGACCTCTTCAGGGAGGAATACAAGAGGTTCAAAAGGAAATACCCTCAGGCGAAAGATGAGGTTCTCCGGAAGAAAGCCCAGCAGATTGTGGAACTCAGGAGAGGGCTGGTGGAGGAGATAGGGCAGGAGCTCCAAGTCCCAAGTCCCCAGGCAAAGACCCAAGTCCCCAGTTCAGAAGCACAAGTCCAGGGTGGGGTTCAGGAAAACAGAGCTGAGCCGTCCCATTTCCCCGGGAAACCCCTCCAAGTCCAGAGTCCCACCCCCACCCCCGTCCCCTCCATTGACCAGCTCCTGGCGGAGATATCCCAGACCAAGCTCAAGTAGCCAGCCCCAGTCAAAAGTCCCAAGTCCCAAGTAGAAAGTAACATCCTAAAAGAAACTGAAAGGAATCCAGATGACAAACCAAGTAGATAAGAAACTTTATTTCCAGGGGGAGAATCTCCTCCTCAAGCACCTCCACAGAGGCCCCCAAGGCACAAGTCCCAAGTCCACAGCAGGAAGTCCAGTCCTCGAGACCCTCACCTTTTACCGCATAGGACTCACCTCCCCTTCCCAGTCCCTCGACTATGACCCCAGTTGGAAAGCCAGCTACCGCTATGTGGAGCAGTTCTTTCTGAGGGTTCAATCCCAGGAGGACAACCCTGTCCCCTTGCTCGAGGTTGAGCACCTCTCCCCGGAAGGCTTCCTCCAAGGGGACACCCAGAGTGCCTATAATATCCTTGTGGCGGACTGGGAAGAGGAACTCCAGGAGGAGGGAGCCTCCCCCACCAAGACCCTCCTCTCTCTACCTGAGTCGGTGCTCATCTTCATCGTCGGGGAGTATTCCGATGGCCACCGGATAAAGCTGGGCGAGATGACTCAGGGAAAGATAGACGCCCAAATCTATCGCAGGTTGCAGAGGGAGATGGTGGAAATACTCCTCAATCCGGACTGGGAAGAGGTACTCTGGGTTTTCTAGCCCCCCAGGCAAGTCCCAAGTCCCAAGGCCCAAGGCACAAGGCCCAAGTAGAAAGTAGAATATTTGAAAGAAAGGAACCAAAAGATGACAGACGCTGAATACAATCGCACACTGCATAGGTTAACCACCTGGCTAGAGAACCCCAACCATAGATACTGTGTAATCTCCCCAGCCACCAACCACACCCCCGCAGTGATTACACTCCTCGAGGGTGCACGACAGACCACCCGAGGGCTCGCGCCAGGGGAGACCCAGGAGGAATACCAGGCCCTGGGTTACAAGGTTCCCGGGCAGAAGAACCTCACCAAGTTAGACCTAGCCTATCTCCGCATAGCCCAGGTGAGGAACCTCCACGCACAGGGGATGCTGGAAACCCACGTGAGGGAGGAACTTTCCAAAGAGCAGATTCTCCAAATCAAATCCCTGAGGAGGTCCAGATGACCAGACCCCAAGAACCTACCCTCCGCCCGAGGATATACCTGGGAAAGGAGAAAACCCTAGATGGCAAATGTATCCTGCAGGACATCTACCTCACCAGGAAGACCAAGTCCGGTGGAGAGGACATTCGGATAGGAAATATCTGTTTCCAAAGTCTCAAGGGCCACAGTCCAGACAGGGAATGGATAATCTCCAGTGGGAGCTTTCTCAACACCCCAGTGGATCCCATTAAAAAGGGGAACAAAAACAGGGCCTACCTAGCGAAGAAACTCGTGGAAAATGAAATCAAGAGGCTGAGAAATGAACTAGAAAAGCTGGAGGATAAAATCGTCCTGCTCTCAGGGAGGAAGAAGGAACCCGGGCTCGTGCACTTCTACTTCCTGGAAGATGACTGGCCGCTGAAGATAAAGTTCAGCAGGAGAAGAAAGGTTCCCAACTGCCATCCGCCGAGGCCCCAGGGAGTCAAGAGTCCCCAGCCCTCAGTCCCAAATCAACAACCCTAACCCTAACCCTGAAAGGAAATGAAAATGATAGACAACTTAACAAACAACCCCAGAAGACGTGAACCTCTCCATCTCCAGTGGTGGGTGCCGGACTCCAAGGAGATGCTGGAGAAAAAAGACTGGGAGTTCCTCGCCCCAGTGAGAAAACTCAACGCATCTCAAAAGGCAATGTTCAGAAAGATGGTCAAGGAGAACTTTGGCCACTTGCTAGAACAACCCACTGCTTTTAAAGGCACCATACTCAGTGTACCCCTGCTTTGCAAGGACTTACCTTATGACCACAAACCTACCGTTGCTCTTCTCACGAAGCCTATCTTCTCAGGTTTCAGTGGGCAATGCTGGTCAGTGCCTTTTGTTCGGTGGCTAGATTTCTCGGAAAGCTCAGCTCTTCTTGAAAAGTTTCTTTCCACGCTGGAAAAGAATGTAGCCTATGAAAATCCCTTTTACCAGGAGACCAACATATGACTCAAATAGATAACCCCAATTCCGTGGCCTTCCCTCCCCAGGCAACCCCTGAGCAACAGGCCTTTATTCAAACCCTCCTGGATGGAAAGCCCTGTTTCCTCTCCGCCCGGGCAGGCACAGGCAAGACCACCACAATCAAATGGGCTGTGCAATCCCTCCGCAAGATGCTCAAAGCCCAGGGTCGGGACAATCCCCAGGCGGTTTGTGCAGTGGCCTTCAATAAGGCCAATCAGCAAGACCTCCAAAAAGCCCTAGGAATTGATGTCCAGGTGATGACCCTCCACGGACTAGGTTTCAAGTCCCTCCGGGAAGCCCTGCCAGGACTCGACCTCGAGATGGGCAAGGTGTTTGAAATCCTCAAGACCTATGGAGGTAAGCTCCGGAAGAGGGAGGTCTTCTCTGACACATTCCGTCTGGTAAGCTGTGCAAAGAACTGGGGCCTGGGTTACGAGGGACAACTCGGCCCGTGGAAACTCAAGCCACTCGTCCCAGCAAGTTGGGAAGCCTGGGCAGACCTCAAGGCACACTTCGAACTCTTCAATGCAAAGGAGGAGATTGCGGCGGAAGTCCTCAAGGAGTCCACGCGCCAGGCAATAGAGGATGGTCAGATAGACTTTGATGATATGGTCTATCTGCCGGTACTGCTCCGCCTCCCTGTCTGGTCAGCCGAGCGGCTCATTGTGGACGAGGCCCAAGACCTAAGTCCCCTGAACCTAGCCCTCCTCGCAAAGAGTCCCAGCAAGAAGTGGTTTGTTGGCGACCCGTTTCAATGTATCTATTCCTGGCGAGGCGCGCAGGAGGATATTATCCAGTCCCTCGGCCTGCCCGAGCTCCCACTTACGAATTGCTGGCGGTGCTCGAAGGAGATAATCCAGGAGGCCAACAAGTGGGTGCCAGACATTCGGACGGACAATCCCAGTGAGGGACCAGTCCAAACCCTCACGTGGCTCCCGGACTTTAAAAAGGAAAACCCAGCGGTGATACTTGGCAGGAGAAACTCAGAGCTAGTCTCCCTGGCACTCCAACTCCGCCACTCCGGGGTGCAAGGTTTCATCCAGGGGAAGTCGTTTGTGAAAACCCTGGAGGAGATTCTTTCCCAGCTCAAGGGAAGTAACCTCACCTCTCTCCTCAAGTCCCTCAACCAGTGGCTGGATAAGATGCTTGAGAGCTACCCTCATAAAAGTGGAGAGCTCAAGGACTACGCCGAGTGTCTGGCACTGTTCCTTTCCGAGGGCAGGAGTCGCCAGGCCGCGGAGAAGCTCATCTCAGAGAGTTTCACCGACACCCCAGCACCGGGGGCCTGGGTTCTTTCCACCATCCACAAGGCCAAGGGTCGGGAATGGCCCAGGGTGTATGGCCTCCAGTGGACGGATAAGGCCAACCAGCCCTGGCAAAGAAAAGAGGAGAGAAACCTCCACTACGTTGCTGTTACTCGGGCACAAAAGCAGTTTACTTGGATTGCGGAAAGTGCCTGGAAAAAGGAACGTGAGGATTGGCGGGCACCCTCCGGGCAGAGGGCCCAGGTCCCCAGCAGGGAATTTGACTATAAGGCTGGAGCTTTCGGTTGGGATTACTCCGGGGAATCCGCTTGACAAGACAGGCTTTTCCAGTTAAAATAAAATTGAAAGATGAAAGGAGAACTGATATGAGCCACACAAATCCTGGGGTGAAGTTTGTCCAGTCTAAAATGCACGTCGTGCAGGATAGGCAAGGCACACTTTACCTCGCACAAGCAGACCAGCTTTTTTGGACAACCATTGAGGGGGAACTTCTCCCCCTCCAAGGGTATAAAGACCTGGGCTCGGTGGAGAGTCTGCTGAATAAGCTTGCCCAGTATCGGCACGCGAGCAAGATACTGCTAGGCCAAACCCAGAACACGTTGTTGAATAACCTGGAACTTTTTAAGGAGATAGAATGATAGGAAAGATAGATGAAATGCTAGATAGGCTGAGGGAGGAATCCCTCCCGGATGTGGGAGTCCCTCGCCCGATGCTAGCCACGGCGCTGGAAGACAAAGACCTGGATGGGTTGCAGTTTCCTCTGCTCGGAAGTCCAAAGATAGATGGATACCGTGGGCTATTCTGGAAAGGAAAAATCTACGCGAGGAGTGGAAAGCTCCATCCCTGTCCAGCCGTGCAGGAACTGGCCAAGAAGATGAGGGAGGCCAACCTGCCTGACCTGGATGGGGAGCTGGTAGTCCCCGGGGAGAGTTTCAACACCGGGGGAGGAAAGCTCCGGAGGCTAGATTACACAGGCCCGGTAGGATTCCTGGTCTATGACCTCCTCAACGATGGGCTGCCTTTTTTAAACCGGTGGGAACTCTACTCCCATCTGGATAAAGTCCCAGGCCTGGAGTATGTATCCCAGGTCTGGCTGGAAAACAAATCCCAGCTCTTGGATTTTGAAAATGCCTGTCTCTCCGCCGGGTTCGAGGGTGTTGTAGTGCGCAAACCGAGTGCCCTTTACAAGCACGGCCGGGGAACTCTTCGTGACCAGATAATGCTCAAGCTCAAGCGTTTCGCCACGGCGGAGGCTAGGGTGTTGGAACTTCTCCCTCGGATGCACAATGAGAATCCACAGGAAACCAGCCCGCTGGGGTATGCTGAGAGGAGCTCGGCCAAGGAGGGACTCTTGGAAACTAACATCCTCGGAAGGATAAAAGTCCAGGGAATCAACGGCCCCTTTGAAGGAAGGGTCTTCCACATCGGCACCTTTGATGGCCTGACCGAGGATGACAAGATTCAGGAGCTCAGGAGTCAGACCCTCTTGGGCAAGGTGATAACTTATAAGTATTTCCCTACCGGGGCGAAAGACAGACCACGGCATCCCGTGTATCTCTGTGAGCGCCCCTACTGGGATAGAGAGGAAGAACAGGATGACAGAGAAAAAGAGTAGAGAGCCAACCTCCAAAACCTTTCAGGATTGGAATTTCTACTGGAAGGATGGGAACAGGGATTATCAATATAAAATCTTTCAGCATCTCAACCAGGAACCCCCGCTCACAAGTCCAGTGCCAAAGCTCAATTCCTGGTGGGTATGTTCCAAGGATGTCCTCGCGAAGATTGTAGCAGAGACCGATGGCTTTTGGATTCTCGTTGGGGCAAGTCCCTGGGAACCCCACCGCCTCGCGACTATTTGGGAGAGGAAACACTATGAAACCCGAATGCTGTTTCAGTGTCCAGACACTCGCCGGGCCACGGAGCTCAAGCACAACCTTACCAGGAGTTCCCGGTGGAAACCCAGCATATTTCAAATCGTGTCCGATATGAGCTATAACCTCCAGGAGGAATCCGACCCAGAGGACTGGGAGAACTTCCGCTTTGGGGTATGCTGGCCAGGGAAGGTCTGCTGGCTCAAGCCTGGCAAAGACCAGCTCCGGGGAGCGTGGAATGACTGGGAGGTTCTCAGCCAGACCCCTCACGACGAGACCCCGGAGGAAAGAGAAGACCGTCTGCAATGGGCGATGGTCAAGATGCAATGCAAATGAAAGGAAGGAAACTTATGAGCGCTATGGATAGAACCATCTTAATTGAAAAGGCAGAGAGAATTGTCAATCAGGACAGGAACACTCGTTATGGAGGGCCAGAGGAATCCTTCACCACTATTGCAAGGTTCTGGTCGGTTTTTCTCGGGACAGAAGTTAGTCCCCTCCAGGTGGCAGGGTGTATGATACTACTCAAGCTCGCCCGGCTGAAAAAGACCCCGACCCACGAGGACTCTGTAGTGGATGGGATAGGGTACTTTGCCTGTATGGCAGACTTTTTGAGGGAACCTCCCTCGGGAGTAGACCTGGAGCAGGAGTTCAAAGACCTGATTGAGGAATATGAGAAGGGTAGAAAAGTTCCAGACGATTCTACCATTCAAAATGGAGGATACTAAATGGAAAATAAAACTAATCGGGTAGCTCCTCGAGACCTCCTGGAACGCGCCTTGGCCAGTCCCAACGGGGTGAGGATTTTCTTCCTCACTCAGGAGGAGGCCATCTCTATGCGGAACAGGATGAACGCTGTCAAAACCGAGGACAGGAAAAAGAACAACAAGGTCTATGCCCCAACCGACCCGAGCTACAACTCCACGCCCTATGATGACCTGGCCATTGTTATCAAGTCCGGACTTCTGTCCACCCAGGGAGAGGCCAAGACCCTCTTAGAGAGGGGTGGCTTTCCCTCGCAGTGTCCGGGGAGCTGGTTGTATGTTCTCCCTAGCGGGGCATCCGACCAGGCCTTTATTGTGGAAGAGCTCTAAGTAAGGGGCTTTCCAATGGAAGTGAGACGGCTCAGTTTCCAACACCGCCCCCAGAATCAAGAGCCTCAAGTCAAATTTAATTTTGGCTCTGGACTTTGGACTTGGGGAGGAGTCTGAGCCATCTCCCGCGCCGTCAAAAATATTTGTGCCAGAACAGCACATTTATATTGACAAGCCGGGTTTTTAACATTATATTGATTTTGTAATCGGGCGGGAAGTCCGAGCAAGAGCCCCATTCCAGAGAATCTCTTTGCAGGGCCTCCCTCCCACCTCATCAACTCATTACCACTGAAAGGATAAAACTATGGTAAACTTTACAGCCGAAACACCGAGAAAGAATTTCACGATTGCAGACAAAGCGTTCACTTGTCCTCAGCCGTTCGCCGCAGGCCACGTCTTGACGGACAACGAAGCCGCTGTTATGAATCAGGTTCTGTCTGAAAACGTCCGCAACAACATTGCCCCGAAAATTAAAAAGGGAGAAGAAGTAAGCCAGGAAATCATCGACAAGTATGTTGCTGGTTACGAGTTCGGGATTAGAAGTATCTCCACCTCTGACCCGGTTCAGAAGGAAATCCGCCGTATTGCAGAAGATGCCCTGGGTAAGAAACTGGCCTCGAAAGGTATGTCCAAGGCTAAACTTACAAAAGAACAGTATGGCGAAATGGTTGACAGCATCATTCAGAACAACTACGATGCTCTCTACAACCGTGCTATTCAGGTTATCGAAATCCGTGCAGCAAGCTTGGATTTGGAGGCCTAATAAATGTCGGGCAGTGGAATCAAGTCCCAGATTCTCCTTATTGAATCTTGCCTTGCCACTGCCCTTCAACATCCCTGGGGTATCCGCATTTGGGTAGGAAATGACCAGAAGTTCAAAAGACTTTTCTATCAGGTTCGGAAAGGAAATCCACAGTTTGAATGTCTTTCCCTCCTCACTACAGCTACCCCAGGGGAATTTTTAATTTTCAAAGAAACGGAGGCCCAGGATGGCTCAAGAGTGGAAGAAACTTACGATTAGACTCCGCCCTGAAACCCACGTTATGATGAACAAGCTTAGCAAGGCTGAGCCGGCAGTAGTCATTCGGGGGATGATAGAGCGCTGGGTCGGGAAAATGATAGAACAGAAAAACTTGGAGGAAAGAGTGCAGAGAAACCTATCTATTGAAAAAGGAGACCAGGATGGTAGATAATGTAAATCAGGAAGAAAATCCCATAGCCGAGGCGGACAAGGAATCCGTTGACCGGCTGTTTAACAAAGACCCGCAGTTCTTGACCCAGGAAGACCTGGCGAAGATTGTGGAGCGGCTCCGGGCAAATAGAGGAACCTGGCTCAAGAAAGAGAAGAAGGCCCCAGCGTCGAGGGGAGGAAAGAAAGTCCTCGAGAAGGCAGAGATGCAAGCCCTCTTGGCAGATTTAAAACTCTGAGAAAGGAGAAAAGCAGAATGACCGAAGAAAACACAGAAGAAAATTCTATCCCTGTGAATAAGGCCTTCTCCCAGAACAACCCCTATCTCCAGCTGGTGTGGGATGCCACCTCCCTGGGAACTTTCAAGGAATGCCCGAGGAAATATTACTACCAGGTCATCCGTGGCTACACCACAAAGAAGACCGCCCTTGCGCTGGACTTCGGGATTGCCCTGCACGAGGGGCTTGAGAGCTTTTACCGCCGGCAGGACAAGGGCCTGGATTTCGAGTCCAACGTCCTGGCCACCGTGGAACAGCTTATGAAACATCCACTTCGCCAGAACATTGATTCCTACGAAGACCCGTTGAGGAATTCCAAGTCCCTCGTGGCCCTGACCCTGGCCTATTTGGACAACTACCAGAATGACCCACAGGCCACCAAGAAATTCGGGGATGGCACTCTGGGTGTGGAACTCCACTTCCAGTTTGAATCCAACCTGAAATCCTGCTCCGGGGAGATGTTCTCCTTTGCGGGCCATATTGACCGCCTTGTGGAATCCAAGTTTGGTCTGGGAGTTTTCGTGCTCGACCATAAGACAACTGGGATGGCCTTGACAGACCATTACTTCTCCCAGTACAACCCGGACACGCAGATGACCCTCTACACCATCGCCGGAGAGGTTTGTTATTCAACCCCCCTCAATGGTGTGATAGTGGATGCCATCAACGTAAAAACCGGAGAGTTCGCAAGGCAGATGACCCTGCGCTCCAAGGAGTATTGCAATGAATGGCTGGAGGAACAGCGCCTTTGGCTTACCTTGGCAGAGTTCTTCGCCACCAAGGGCCAATGGCCTCAAAACGACAAGAGTTGTAACAAATACTCTGGGTGTCCGTTCAAGTCTGTTTGCACGGCACCTCGAGGACTTCGAGCGCAGATTCTCAAGGAAGACTTCACAAAGAGAGTCTGGGACCCCACACAAATTAGAGGAGGAGAATAAATGACCCGAGATTGGATTTTTTGGTTAGCCTTTTTCATAATGTTCATTCTAGGTAGGGAGATAGTAAGATGGCTATAGTAATATCTTTTAAGTTCGAGAAACTTCCAAACAACCCAGCAGTGGTAACCTCTGTGAAGTGCAGTGGTGAGGGTATACTTCCTGAGTATGCAACAGCCCTGTATCTGTTCCGTTCAGTTCCAGGTTTTCGGGAGGAAGTCTGTAAGGGCCTTCCCGAGGAGGCTATCCAAGCCCTAGACAATTTTGATTTTAAAGACAGTGATGTTATAAATTTAGGAGAGCGCAAATGCCTACATTAGAAACCTACAAAACAGAGAAACCGATTAAGCTCCTTTTAATGGGCGACACAGGTACCGGAAAGACTGGTGCCCTGGCAAGCCTTGCCAACGCAGGGTATAGACTTCACATCCTGGACTACGACAACGGGCTGGATATTTTGTCCACCTCTGTTGACCCGGACAAGCTGAAGAATATTGAGTATGAAACCCTGACGGAGAAAAAGAAGGCGGTCAACGGGACAGTCCTCATCCAAGGCACTCCCAAGGGGTTTTCCAAAGGCCTGGCCCTTCTCACCGAATGGAGTCAGAAATATACCACCCTCGAGGACATCATCGTGATAGACTCCCTAACGTTTATGTCCGACGCGGCGCTGGAGCACGTCCTTGCAGGGAATGGCCACACAGGCAAACAACCGGAAATCCAGGAATGGGGCCTGGCAATGTCCCTCATCGAGGATGTTCTTTCAATCCTCTATTCCACCGACGTCCAGTGCAATGTGGTAATTAACAGCCATATTAAATACATCCAGGACGAGGGCACGGGAATGGTCAAGGCGCAGATAAACACCCTCGGCTCTAAGCTCCCTCCCAAAGTTGGCAGGTATTTCAACCATATGCTCTGTGCAGGATTCCAGGGTTCCAAGCGAGTGCTCTTCACCAAGGCCACGCCATTGATGGGACTGAAAAGTCCGAACCCAGGAAAGGTCAAGGACATCTACCCTCAGGCGGATGGCTTGGCCAGCTACTTTAAAGATGTTAAGGCCTAGCGTCTGTGGCCTAGCATCTTTAGGACAGGGACTTGCTTTTCTCCTCCATTCCTCCGAAGTCCCTGTCCACCTACTCCAATGTCCCTCCAAGTCAAAAGTCCTGAGTCCCAAGGCAAATCTTGACTCCTGACTCTTGACTGTTGACTCTTGGCGGGGCACCTCGAAAACAACTAGACAAACTTTTTATTTAGTTTTAATTTAACTCAACTCTTTCTGAAAGGAAAAATCTATGACAAACTTTATGCACCTGCTTGACAAAAAAGTATCTGAAACCGAACGTCCGAAACCTCTGCCGGTAGGCGCCTATGATATGGTTATCACTGGCTACACCACAGGCACCAGCCAGCAGAAACAAACCCCGTATGTAGAATTTGCGCTCAAGGTTCTGTCCCCTCGTGATGATGTAGACCCGGAAGAATGGGCACAGGTAAAGAACCCGACCGAGGCAAAGTTGAAAACCCAGTTCTACCTCACAGAGGATTCTATGTGGCGTCTTCAGGACTTCTTGGCCAAAGCTGGTTTTGACACATCTTCTGATATGTCCTACGCCGAAATGCTGGCTGAGTGTGCAGGCAGAAACGTCATCGGCATCGTATCGCATAGACAGTCCCAGGATGGCGAGTCAGTATTCCCTGAAGTTCGCAAGTTCCTGAGTCAGGACTAACCACCTAAATAGTAGGGAGTGGAAGGTCATTTGACCTTTTCTCTCCCTACTCTCTAAATCCAACCCTTTTATCCCGGAGCTCCCTATGGAAATTGAACTCAATTCTATTCACATTCGCCCAGAGCGCCAACGTAAAGACCTTGGGGACTTAACAGACCTCAAGGTTTCACTGCTTCAAGTTGGCCTTATTAACCCTGTTGTTATTGAACAAGACCCGGATGATGGCCTGTTCTATCTCATTGCCGGGGAGAGAAGATATACCGCTTGGAGCCAGCTGGCCGCCGAGGGCAAACTTCCCACCACCATCAAGTGCACCCTCTTCACTAACCTCGACCCCTCAACCCGCCACGTGATAGAACTCGAGGAGAACATCAAGCGAAAAGACCTCACTTGGCAGGAGAAGGCAAAGGCCATCGACGAGCTGTTCTATCTCCGCAAGTTCTCCACGAACATCGAGCTGGCAGAGTTTCTCGGCCTCTCCGAGGGGTTCATCTCTAAGAACCGTGTGGTCTGGGCTAACATTGACAATCCCAAGGTTGCAGGGGCAGACACCTTGGTAAGCGCATACACCATCTGCCGACGGGAGAGCGAGCGACTCCTTTCCAACATCCGCTCGGATATGGACCAGTTTGTTATTGATATGGTGGAGGAATCTGAAAATGGAACAGAACAAGGAAGAACTAACTCAGTGGGAACAGGAATCCGCAGCACGGATGGGAATGTCCCTGGAAACCTACCGCAACTGGAAACAGCGTCAGCTGGAGTATCTCAAAGCCCAGAGCAAACTTCGCCAGCAGACCCATTCCCAAACACCCAAATCATCTGTGCAAACTTCCCCATCTGGGCAGACTCCTACAGCGGGCCAAAGTTCAACCTCCTGCACTTGGATTTCCCCTATGGTATCAACCATCAAAAAAGTGAGCAAGGTAATACAAAGAATTTTGACCATTACGAGGATACTCCGGAAATTTACCAATCGCTAGTAGGGGCCCTGGTAAGGAACTCTGAGAAACTCCTTTCCCCCTCCTGTCATATCATCTGCTGGCTGAGCCTCAATTTCCAAGAGTGGACAAAAGCCCAATTTAAGTCCATCGGTTTTGAGTGTCTGGCCCAGCCCTTTATTTGGTATAAGTCTGACAATAAAGGCATCATAGCCGACACGATGTGTGGGATGAGGAACGTTGGGGAATACGCCCTAGTGTTTGTCCGGGAGAGAAGACCGGTGGTCAAGAACATCTCAAACATCTTTCCACATCCCTGCACCAAGAAGTTCCACGTGAGCGAGAAACCTCTTGCAATGGAGCGGCAATTGATGAGTGCCTTCTGTGATGGAAACACTCGCCTCCTCGACCCAACGTGTGGGAGTGGCACGGCAATTATGGCCTCGCTGGGGTATGGGGTGGAGCAGGCCCTGGGATTGGAACTTGACCCAGAGATTGCAGCCAAAGCTCAAGCCTGGCTCCACGACGAGAAGATTGCTGAAAATTCAACAAACCTAGATATTGATTTGGAGATAGACCTATGATGAAAAGAGGAGATTATTTCACAACAGTATGGAGAGGTGGGGACTTTAAAGAGTCCCCAGTAGAGGTCAATGTGAAGTGGACTCAGGATGCCACAGGAGAACTTACCCTGGACTCCGGCCCTGTGGACCTGACCCCCTCCGAGGCCCAACGCATAGGGGAGAATATCCTTTCCGGCCTCTCTAATGGAACCCTGACCTGGGAGCCGTGCGATGACTAAGCTGGTAGTTGTAACAGAGTTCCCTGGCAAGACCGACCTTGTTACAGGGAAACTCCTCTCCGGGGAAACAGGGAGGATTTTCTGGGACATCTGCTCTCAGGCGGGAATCCAGTCTTCCGACCTGGAAATAATCCCCGTCCTCACCCAACGCCCCGGGAGTGGAAAGATTGAGGAGTTCTGCCTGACTAAAAAAGAGGCTGAAAGTCAATCCCAGGAGCTCTTTGGAAAACCCTATTCCAGAGGGTACATCAAGAGTGGCAAATATCTTGCACCCGCCAAACTTCCCCAGGTCGAGGCCTGTCTTTCTCGCATCCGCGAGCTCAAGCCTAACCTCTGCCTCTGTCTTGGCTCCTTCTCCACCTGGGCGTTGATGGACACCTGTAAGTTCACCGCAATCAGGGGAACTTGTATGGAGTCCACCCTTGTGCCGGGCACCAAGGTCCTGCCCACCTACCACCCAGTTACCATCATCCGAGACTATTCTCAAAAGGTAATTGCCGGGGCTGACCTCCTCAAGGCAGCAAGGGAAATGGAGTTCCCTGAAATCAACCGCCCGAAGAGGGAAGTATGGATTCCAGAGACGAAAGAGGACTTGGCGGAATGCAGGAAGTTGCTCAATGAAAGGAGCCGTCTCACCCTCGACATTGAAACCAAGGATGGGCAAATCACTTGCGTAGGGTTTGGGATTTCCCCCACCCTAGCCATCACCATTCCCTTTACCGATAGTCGCAAAGAGGATTGGAACTATTGGAGTTTCCTCGATGAGCTTTCCGCCTGGGCACTTGTCCGGGACATCTGCCAGAACCCCTCCATAGAGAAAGTCCTCCAAAACGGGGTGTATGATATTCAATATCTCTGGCGGGTTATGAACATCAAGACCCTCGGCTTTCGAGATGACACTATGATAATGCACCATTGCCTCTATGAGGAACTTCCCAAGTCCCTCGGCTTTATGGGCAGTATTTACACTAACGAGGCCTCGTGGAAACTTATGAGGCGATTTGAAGAAAAGGACTTGAAATAATGGGAGAGCTTTTTATTGATTTCATCCTGGCAATATTTTGGATATTGCTGGTTATATTTAGTTTGATTCACCTTGACAACCTGGGAGAGTTCAGTGAGAGATACAATTCAAGTAGACAAACAGATAGCGAAACTTCTGAAACCGGAGAGAAAGAGTGAATTCTTTTCCCCTGGAAGTGTGTGGGCACATAGGGTTAATGGTCATTGGGAGCTGGTTTATCTTCATTCCCTGACTTCCCGCCTCATCAGAAACTCTTCCCGTGAGGTAGATTTCTACACCCCATTCGGCCTGGAGCATCTTCCCCGAGAGAAGTTTCTTTCCCTCTTCACCCCTGTGGGTTGGGCGCGAGTGAAGTTTGAAGGGCTTGCATCCCTGGATAACATCCGCCCCGAGGTTCCACCAATCCACATCCCGGGGAACCTAATCTCAGGGGCTTGACAAACTGCCCCGCCGGAATTATTATGAAAGAAAACTGGAGGGTTTTAATATGAAGAGAGTTATCCTTTCTGAGTCCAAACATTTCCTCGGTTGGGCTGTCGTGCCTAGTCCTGGAGAGTCCACCCGATGGGGACTAGTTCCCCGGGCCCAGAAAGCCAAACTCCTTTCCCGGCTACTTCGCCACTCCTCTCTCCAGCTTTCTTTCCCTCGGGACGGTTGGGACGGGCTCAGTCCTACCGAGGCCCTGACCTACTACAAGCTCAGACTTCAACTCCAGAAGTTGGAACTTTCTACCCAGTCCCTTAATTTGAACAACCTAAAAGCTGAGAGGAGTCGCTAGACCTATGTTGAAATTCAAGACAGAGAGCTTCGTGCCAGATGACGAGGCTACTAACCTGTGGGTATACAATGGACTTGACTGTTGTCTTACCTATGAAATCTGGGAAAAACTTAAAACACAGTTCAACACCAACACAGCCACCATTTACAAGTGGGAGTTTAGCTCCCAGGCCGTGGCCCTGGAAATGATGTTCCGAGGGTTCCTCGTTGACCGCCAAAAGGTGCACTCCAAGATAGAGGAACTTGAGCAGGACTACAACTACTACCAGGCCAAATTGAACATCCTGGCCAATGCTGTGTGGGACAAAGACCTTAATCCAAATTCCCCAGCCCAACTCAAGGAGTTCTTCTACGAGGCCCTGGGCTGTGCCCCTGTTATGTTCCGAGGCAAGATTACCACCGACCGCAGTGCTATGGAGAAACTAATTGACTCCTATCTCTACGCCCGGCCGCTGTGCAAGTTGGTTCTTATCCTCCACGACCTAGGGAAACTTCTTTCCGTCCTCCGCACGGAGATAGACCCGGATGGTAGAATCCGGTGCTCCTACTCCGTGGCTGGCACAGAAACCGGACGTTGGAACTCCAGCACCTCCGCCCTTGGCACAGGAACAAATCTTCAAAACATCACGAACTCCCTCCGAGAAATCTTCGTCGCCGACCCGGGAATGAAAATTGCCTACATTGACCTCCAAGCGGCGGAGTCCAAGGCCGTAGGGTATATCACCGGGGATGAGAACTACATCAAGGCCTGCGATGAGGGTGATGCTCACACCGTTGTAGCCCGACTTGTCTGGCACGACCTGCCGTGGACAGGGGACATTAAAAAGGACAAGGAGATTGCCTCCAACACCCCCTTTTATAGGGAACTATCCATCCGGGATATGGCGAAAAAAGGAGGCCACGGGACAAACTATTTCGGCACCCCTCCAACAATGGCAGGGCATCTTCATATGCCAACCCCTATTATTGAGGAGTTCCAGCAGAAATATTTTGAGAAATTCCCTGGCATTCCACGTTGGCACAAGCGGGTAATCCAATCCGTCCAGTTTGAGCGAAAGGTTACCACCTGCTATGGTCGTGAGCGAATCTTTTTCTCCCGCCCGGACGAACCTGCGACTTGGCGTGAGGCTATTGCATACGAGCCTCAAAGCACCATCGCCGATACCCTGAACTTTGCGGCGTGGAAGGTGCAAAAGAAATTCCAGGGGCACGATGTTCAGCTTATCACCCAAGTTCACGATGCTATTGTTGTGCAGTATCCTGAGGACCGCGAGGATGAGCTCTTACCTCAAATCCTGAAGGAGATGATATTCCCAGTCCCAATTGACGGGCGAACTATGATTATCGGCGTGGATGCTGAGGTTGGATGGAATTGGGCTCACTTTGACAAGAAGAACCCGGAAAAGAACCCAGATGGTGTAAGAAAGTATAAAGGCAATGACGAAAGAAAACGTAGACATTTTCCCGAGAACAACATTCTCAACTGGAAACCTAATAGATGAGTTTGTTCAGGACACTCGGGGAACTGAATCCCCAGAGCTTTTCCGTCGCTGGGCCGCTATCGCTATGGTAGCCGGCCTTCTCCAGCGTCGGGTCTGGTGTGATATTGGCAAGGGGAAACTCTTTGCCAACCAGTATATCCTACTCGTGAGCCCTCCCGGTGTGGGCAAGTCCATCGTGCTGAAAAGGGTAGAGGAGCTTTGGAAACTTTCCGAGAAGATTTTCATTGGAGATGAAACTACCACCATCCCCGGACTCCTGGATTTTATGCAAGATTGTTCTAGTCCTGTGTCAGGCCCTTTTGGCGAAACCCTAGTAACCCACCCTCTTTCCGTTGCCCCTCGCGAGTATGGAACCTATATGAAGGCCTATGACCTGAGCGTCTTGAATGTCCTCAATGACTTCTGGGATTGCCCGAGTTCCTTCTCCGAGATGACCAGGGGTGGTGGTAAGAACACTCTGGATTTTCCAGTCCTAAACCTCATCTCCGGAACCCAGCCAAGTTTCCTCAACAACGTTCTGCCTGAGGAGGCTTGGTCTCTCGGGTTCTGTTCCCGTCTAGTTCTTTGCTACGATTGGAGGGCGGAGGTTCTCCGCACCAGGGACAGGTTGAACCTCCCTGAGTTCCCCCTATCCAAGTACCGCCCAGCAGTGGAGTCCCTTGTGGGTATCCAGGGTCAGATGACTTTCACCGAGGAGGCTCTTGACTTCCTGGACACCTGGATAATAGATGAGAAGATGGCACCTGTACCCTACCACCCACGCCTGGCCTCCTACGTTGCCCGCCGCCCTGTACATTGGCTCAAAATAGCTATGTGCCTTGCGGCCGCACAGGGAACCCTCCTCATAACCCAGCCCATCCTGGCCCTTGCCAAGGAGTGGCTCCTGGAACTTGAAACCAATATGCCTGAAATCTTCCGAGATATGAGTAAGGAATCCGACAAGGATGTTATGGATGAAATCAAGCTGGCCATTGTCCGGATGACCCTCCGCACGCCGGTATTCCCAGAGCGTAAGCTTGTCCAAATCCTTACTACCAAAATCCCGACCCACAGGATTTCCTACTTCATCGATACCCTTCTCAATGCCGGGTACATCGAGGAAACAGAAGCCCCGAAAGGCTCAATCAACGCCCTTGGCCAAAGAGGTTTTCGCCACTTCAAGGCCGGGGTAGATTTAAACAAACCTATGTAAAGGAGAACACCTATGATAGAAATTCACATCGAGGATGGACTTGGGGTTTCCGAGAACCCTGAGAACACCCTAGCCCAGCCGTCCTACCGCCACTTTAGTCCGGAGGAAATTCAGGCCTATGCCCGTGCGTGCAAGCCAGGGGTTTCCCTTCCCGACATCCTGAGTGCCATATCCCGTGAGGCCCTGTCCTGCCGGGAGCTCTACTTTCAAAAAGGCAAGGATGCCCTCTGCCTGTCCTTCGTTCGCCTAGTGTTTTGGCTTCAGCTGTTGAATACGAAAGCCCTGGTTGAGGGTGGTCTTACAGAGGAAATGGTGCACCGCCAAATTGCGGATTTTTGGAATAACAAACGGGATTTTTAAACGGCGTAATGGCGGTTTGTTTTGCCGGTTTTGGGCAATAAATTAACGGGAGGTAAAGTTGTGCCTCCCGTTTCTTTTTGCATTGTGTGGGAAAATTTCCGAGCCGTCCCATATCCCGATGAAGTGAGCCGTCTTACTCTCCCATCACAATCCCAGTTCCCCAGCCGTGGTTCCCCAGACCCCATAGTAGTCCACATTCCTCTGCAAGGGTGTGAGTTGCCGGTTCTCAAGGCGGGTCTGAGCGCTGTCCACCATATTCCCCACATCCACCCCGTCGAGGAGTGCCCTCTGCACAATGGTAAACATCAGCCGGCCATCCCCACTTTCCAGGGCATTTGTAAAGACTTCCGCATAGCTCTGCGTAAGCTTAGCCCGCTTGTCTTTATCCCTCCAGATTTCATTTGAAATCTTGAAGGCCTGGTCAACTCTCGTGGGAGTTATATTAAAATACTGATAGGCCAAACTTTCCAGCGGCGTGAGGTCAGCAATCTTAGTCCCGGTACTCGCGTAGAGGGTATCATTGACCACCTGAGTTGTCCTATAGAGCATCTTCGGACTGAGTGCCCTCATCATACCCTGCTGAAAACCTCTATCCCCGGCAGGATTCTGCCCCGTCGTGGCGTAGTAGTCAATACCCGAATCCAGGCCATTCCACAGTGCTTTGAGTCTCTGCCCCCAGACAAAGCCCATAAAGCGCTGGGTTTCCTCGCCTGGGTCACGGAACGGGCTGTTTACTTGGGATTGCAGGGAGAACCCAAACGCCCCAGGGATACCGTAGAGGAGAAAATTACTTTCCGCTCCATTTCCCCACCTGTCATACAGCAGATTACTCATCTTGTCATCCGCCGCCCACTCGGTGAATCTTTCCAGGGTAGCCCCAATCTCCGAGCTTCCCATACCACCAAGCAAGGAGGTTGCCAGGTTACTATACATATAGGGTTTCCAGGCCCCGTACCGTAACCCTGCATCAAGGTATTGCATTTGCCAGCCCACGTAGTGCATAGTCCAGTTTTTGAACAGACCCCAGGCCTGACCAACCGGCCCTTGCAGCACGCGAGCCCTATCACTAGCCGCAAATTGGAACATCGTGTTCTCAGTGAACTTCTTAGCCCCGAGGAACACCTGCTCCTTGGTTATCATCCCGGCCTTGGCCATCGAGTTAAACAGCTTATACCCCACGGTCATAGCGTAGCCACGGGACGCCTGCTCTGAGAATGTCGGGAGCATAGTAGCCATATTCCTGAGCATCCCGGAGTAATCTCCCTTTTTCAGGGAGTCCGCCAGGCCTTGACCTAGCCCGGAGTTCTCCCCAATATAGCTTTCAATGAACCTCGGACTCAGTGCCCCATCCCGAACCATCTGCTCCATAAATTCCGAGAACCCTTGTTCCACTTTCGGGTTGCCCATAAGTTTCAGGCTCTCCCACATAATTTTGAGTGGACTCAGAGTATTCGCGACCATTCCCTTGCCACTTTTAGCAATGAGGGGAACTCCATCATACGCCCACTGGAGAGCTTGTGGACATTCCCTGAGTAGGGCCAATTGAGGCAGCACGGTGGTGATGGGTTGCAGGATATTGGCCAACGCATAGGCCAGGTTTCCAAAACCCAAGTCCAGGTGTGCACTCGCCGTGTTGATGCTCCGGACAATCCTACTCGCGGAGTCCGTCCCAAGCACGGGTGCCAGTATACTATCTGTGGTCTTATTGACCAGTTGGCTAAACACCCCTTGTTCCCCCTTGAGTACGCTCAAAGTATCTTGCAACATCACCGCTGTCCTGGGGTCATCAATACCCAGCGTGGCAATGTCCTTGGCTAGCACCCTGTCATTGATTTCATTAGCCAGCCAAATGTATTTGTTTTCCAGGGAGTAGCTCAAATTTTCAATGAGGTCTTCCGCCGTGCGCGCCCGGTTATAGCCTCCAACCCCAGACCGTGGAAAGAAAAAGCTAGACTTCGCCACATCTGGGTGAGCCCCCGCATATTGGGCTGCAAAGTTATTAGCCAGGGCAAAGTCATCCGTGCCGGAAAGAAGTTTCTCCTGCCTGAGGTCCAGGGCTCTGTCTTTCATCCAGAACTCCCCAAGCCTCCAGTTACCACCATTTTCCTTAGCTTTGTCAATAACTCCCTTGGCCATCTTCTGCACAGCCTTTTTGTTATCCCCGCTCACAATGTAAACCAGGTTCCCCTTGTCATTGAGGATGGCCTGCCGGAGGGAGCCCTGCCAATAGTGGCTAATCCCGTAGTGGCCTTTTCTCAGTGGGAACATCTTAGCATCAGGAATGTAGAGTTTCCCAGCACTGGTGGTGAGTTCCTGAATAGCCTTGTCGTGAAGAGTATTCAGCGCGCGGAGGGTATCTAGTCCATCCGCCCCAAGGGCATTGACCAGCTCCGGCCTGATGAGCACATCACTGAAAGGAATCTCGTCATCTATCACTTTGAGCAGGGTGTCAAATCCCTGAGGGTTCTTCGTGGCAAGTTGCCTTACCATATTCGCGAAAGCCCTAGGGTCATCCCTTTTAATTCCTCCAGATACCACCTTAAAAAGGGAATCCTCCCCTACCTGGGGCCGACCATAGACAAGTTCCTGTGCCTTTCTCCGTGCGTTGTCCCGAGTGTTCTGTGCCACCGCGTAGATTTTCCTGGCCAGCGGGGAGTTCTTAAATTTAAAGGCCGTGGGGTAGAAGTTTCTCTTTGCAAAGCTAGCCACGTTGCCTATCAGCTCCGAGTCCTCAATCGCACCCCAGCCAAGTTTCCGGGCAATATTCTTAGCTCCTTGAAACCCCTTGGCCTCCGCGAGGGATGGAATATCTGTGCCATCACCCAGGGTATCCGAGAATCTCAGCGCCCTATCCAGCACGGCATCAGAGTCCCCAATCCCTTTATAAACAGTCTCCGGGTCTCTCCAGGCATCGGAATTGGAAATCTTGAGGAGGTTCCCCTGCTCTGGAATAAAGTGTGCAGGGTCATCTGTTTTAGCTACAAACCAGTTGCCCTCTTTGCCTGTTTTCCGGGCGATGACATAGAGTCCATCTTTTTCCTTCCCAAGCCTCCAGCCATTACCCACCTCGGCGAGGTTCCCCTGAATGGTATTATCCAGCCGGGTGATGGCTTTCTTCCCCTGAGCGCTAACCAGCCGAGGAAACTGCACATATTCCAGCCAATCCTCCGTGAGGGTACCATTGCCTTTGAGTTCCCCGACCGTGCGTTCCAGCTCGCTCAAACTCTTAAACCCAATTTCCTTATTAGGACTGAACGCCCTGCTTCTCACAGAGTTCGTTCCCCGGAGCACCGAGTTCAGAGCTTTCCACTTTTCACTTCCCTCCAGTTCCCCAATCATATGGTCTCGAGACTCTTCTCGAATCCTGCGTTCCAGGCCCAGAATGGTATTATTTAGCTCCCCCTCTAGCTCCGGTTCCACAGTGCCTACTTTTGCCCGAGCATTGCGGAGGTTCTGTTGCCAGGAGTTCTTACTCGAGATATCTGCAAATTGCTTAGGCACGCGGACTCTTTTTCCCCCCGAGGCAATCCACCCCAGACCACCTGCCAGCACTCCCCCTGCACCAATATCCACCAGTGCCTCCGTGGCGCGTTCCCCGAGGGAACCTCCCTCCCATTCAGGATTTGCGGTTTGAAGTCCCAGACCTATGGCCTGACGTCCCACCTCTATTGGGGCAAGCAAGGCAGCTTCACTTCCCAACCTAGACAAAAAGGGTGCCTTGGCAGTGTTCTCCACACTTGCCAGTCCCCTAGCCCATTTTCCATAGCGAGTACCCTTAGCCAGCATACTTGCTGCTTTAGCCGTCCCTGCCGCAAGAGGTGCCACCTGGGAGATAAACGCGGCCTTGGGATTTTCCGCTTCCCATTCCTGCACATCCTCGTCCGGGTTATCTAGCCCAAAAAGGCCTAACGTAGAGTTCCACGTTAGGCTCTTAGCCAGATTCTCAAAATATTTCAGCTTGTCTTCCATACTACTCTCCTTGAATCATCTGCAGACCCTGAATGTAATAGTTCTGCATAAATGGAATTTGAGAATTCTTGTCCTGGAGCAAGAGGCTTTGCTGTTGCGCCCTCTGCATTATCTTCTTCGGGGTCATCCTGCTGAGTTCCTTATCCGACATCTGGGCCAGGTCACTCAGCGCGGCATTCTGCCCAAGGGTTCTTGCCTCGCCCTGTTTGTCCAGCTGTTCCCAGTGGATATTCCCGTTGGCATCCCGCCAGTAAGTTTTATTTCCCCCTATTGCACGAGGTTGCATTGCCTGCCATTTAGCCAGGGTCATATTGGCTTGCGCGAGGGCATTACGTTGCCGCATCTCCTCCTTGGCGAATTCCTGAGCCACCTGCCACCTTTCTGCAGATGCACGGGCCTCTTCCGTAGCATTCTTGGCATCTGTGACAGACTTGTTGCCCTCAGCCGTAATCCGGTTCATTTCATTCACGGCCTTGGAAAAGTCAGGGAGTTCCCCCGAGAAGTCTGCGTTGGCAAACCCTGCCGCAAGGACATCCCAGACATTGTAGGGAGTGCCCTCATATTGAGGGGCTTTGACCTTAGAGGTGTCAATATCCCGCATTCCCAGGTTTATTTCCGGAAAGGGAATTCCCTCCCCACCTTGCCCTCCAGCCACCATTCCAGCACCACCTCCAGGCCCACCCTGGGCAAGGTAAGTTTCCAGCCAGGTTTTCTTTGGAGTGCTCTCTTTGTCTTCCCCAGCGCCGAACAGACTCAGAATATAATCCCCGATACTTTCTCCTGTGTTCGCGGCCCAGGAGAGCCCAAACTCCCCAGCATTCTGAGGATTTTCCGCAGCGTGGTAGATGTAGTCCCCTGCAGCTACAGCGGCACCGAGAGGGTCAACAACCTGTTGGCCAGGGTAGGGTAGTCTATCCGTGTTCCTGTTAGGAAGCTCACTTCTGTCCTTAATCAGCTTTCTTTCCATCTCTTGCCTAGCAAGACCTTGATTAATGGCCTGAGCAACCTGCCGTCCCTGCTGGGCCAACTTATAGGGAAGACTATTTTCCACCCGGTTCTGAACCTCTTCCTGGGAGAAATATTCCCGAATTTGATTATCTAAAAAACTTGGAATTAAATCAACCATCTGTCATCTCCTTAACCACCTAGCCCAAAGATACTAGAAATCATTTTCAAATCCGAGCCCAGGCCATTATATCCACCTTGAAGTCCTGCAACCCAAGGGTTAGTTTGTTTATTATAGGCTGCCTGACTCGAGCCCATCGCGCTACCATAGGCCATAGCCAAATCCCACAGGTAATTGGTTTTGGCCATATCGGCCTGTTGCTGTTGATTGGCAGCATTGACGAGCAGGTTATTCGCCGCCGTGCCGGTGTTGAGATAGTTGCTAACCGAGTTGGCATCGGCACCCAACAGCGCCGGAGTCTGTGCCCTCTGATTCGCAATGTCTGCCGCAGCCTGAGCAACAATCTGATTTTCCAGGTTTTCCTGAACCCGCTCCCTGGTGAGGTAATCCCTACTCCCACCATAAGCACCAGCATCAATAGCCGCACTTCTCGCCGCAGGGATGAGTTCATCTCGGGTCTGTTTAATCAGGTTATAGGTTTCACCCTCCAGTTGCGGGGCGATACTTTCCGTAGCCTTTCTATACCCCAGGCCAAGACTATTCGCGGCCTCGTTCCCCAGATACTGATTATATGCAGAGTCCCTCCCTGCAATCTGGTTTGCAAAATTTATATTCCCTGAAATACCCTGTTGAAGTTCTGGGATATAATCCACCCAGCCTTCTTGCGCAGCTTTGTAGTCATCTCTAATCTGATTCCGCACCCCATTAAGCTCAGCCGCATAGGCAGCGTTCGCCTTGTTTGTGGATTTCGCGTTAGAGTGCCCTGTAATAGCACCAACAACACTACCCATTGTCAAACTCCTTTACACTAACTAGACAAACAATATTGTTAAACTTACTAAATCCCAGTGGACGAAATTTTAAAAGCCTGGCCATTTTGAGCGCCCGGAGGTTATTCACTGGGGTCAGGCCATAGAATTTTGGTACCTCCAGGATTCTTCTCGCCGCAGGTAGAACCTCCCGACAAAACCTCAGGGCATTCCAAACATCTACCCTGGGAAGGCAAGTCCAGTGCGCCTCGGCCCTACCATTCCCCTGGAGGAAAAGTGCATAGCAGCCATATCTTCTCAGACAAACCCACTTCACACCCAGTGCATCCAAGTCCACATCAAACAGCCAGTTTGCTCTATCCTTGGGGACTGTATAAAACCCATCCACTGTCATTATCATAAACCCCCAGGTAAATCTTCCCGTCCTTTTTGACCCTAATCTGGTCGCCGTCCACTGCAGGAGGCAGGCCATTCCTTGGCTTGCTGGAGTCCCAAATATACAGCCCAAGGTTGACCACTTGCGGGTTGGCCTGTTGGGCTCTGAGGTTCCCTACCACAATCGCAGCCCAGGAACGCCAGTCCTGATATTCCTCCGGACTTGGGAGGTTTGAAAAATCAACCATCCTAGAGTCTCCCATTCATTTGCTGCCCGAAGAATTCCAGGGCAGACAATTTCCAAATAGTTTCCGCACCAACATCCTCAATCCGGATACGGAAAAACCTCCCTGTAATCCGCGTCCAGCAAAGGTTATCCAAATCACTGAGAGGAAACCAATCAGTCCACTTAATCGGGTCTTCGAGGCGGTCTCTCCAGCCCAGCTTAATCTTCGCTGTGGAAGAACCAGAGTTCTTCATCTCTGCATTGAATGTGTCTATGTATTTATGCCCTCGGGTGTTGAGCTCAATATCCTTACTTTCAATCCAGAGTTCTTGGTCTCCCTTATTAGTGGAAATCAACTGCCCATCAACGTAGACATTTCCTAAACCTGACACCATATCTTGCCTCCATAAGAAACTTGCCCATAGCCCTCATAGGTCATTCCAATCTGCCCATCGGCATCCTCAGGCAGGGGAAGTTTGCCCTCCACCTGACCCTGATTCAGAGCATTCTTGAGGTCATCCACGTAGAGCGTGCCATCACCCGAAACCCAGTATTGTTCCCAAGCACAGTATCTATCCCAATCGAGCAGCGTCCAAGTGTTATTCCCCAGATTGAATCCAAAGCAGAGCAGCTCGGCATTATTCTCACTTTGCACCGGGACGAAGAAAAAGACGTGCTGAAGGATTCCCCAGGCCGCGCAGAAACAACTTCCTGTACGGTTCAAGTCTAGACGCTCATTTAACGTCGCGCCAACTCGCTCGTTATCTACAAAAGTAATGCCGCTACCATCAGATACCCAAATCCCATTAGGCCCGAAGGCAAAGATACTCTTATTAGCCACGCAGATAGACCGGGAGTTCCAACATCCTGCCCCTTTATACAGCAGCCCATAGCTGAAAATATAAGGCCGGGAGATATAGCTTACTTTGACAACCTCTCTATTCGTGCAGAGGAGCATAAAGTTATCCAGTGCAACACCACCAACCAGTTCCCCTTGGATGTCCCTAATAAATAGGTCACCGGCCATATTCCCCTGTTCCGGGGTCCAGTAGTCTGGGTTATCATCATCAGACCAGAGCACCGAGTCCGCACAGACAGCCACCAGGAAATTCTTACACTTGAGAAGGAACTTTGGCACATAACCCCTGGCTGTGAAGTTCTCAACTTCCTGCATAGTACTATAAGGCCAATACGCCGGGTTCTTTTCCCTCGTAGGTTTGCCAGTTTCATCCAGGATGAACTGATTGTCATCCCTAGGTTTCCACACCCAGAGCTTTTCTCCATGAACAGCATAAACCCACTTACCAAACGGCTGGAAACTCCAATCCCCTGAGGCAACGTGCCCTTGAGGGGTTACATCAGTTATCTCCGCTGTGGTAAGTGAATAGGTTAGTACTGAACTGGTCGTGCCAAGGAAGATTAAAACACCAGCACCGCAAATAGCGTTTACAGGGACACCTGCTGACATCAACGGAATTTGCCCGGGCATAGGCTGGAGGGTTCTATCTATAA
>ENA-ORTN01001159-ORTN01001159.1-human-gut-metagenome-genome-assembly--contig:-NODE-1159-length-27175-cov-12.423156_pt1 | contig 27175 bp, 30 predicted proteins | sample MGYA00242070_ERZ509189 | MGnify/ENA primary metagenome ERZ509189 (study PRJEB26280, sample SAMEA2338821) | human gut metagenome | biome: human gut; feature: human-associated habitat; material: faeces...
ATCTAAGCCTCTTTCCACACATTCCACTGATGCATAAAATGATTTTAAGTCGATTACAGCATATATCTTATCCAAATCTATCCCCCTCCTTAAAATAACAACATTATTGATTTAGTATACCATACGTATGTTCTTTTATCCACAAATATCCCATACTTCTTAACATATTTTTCTCATAAAAGTGCTAAATTTTCATGATATAAAACGAATTACTATTTGCAATTAATATTTTCATTACATACATATCATATTCTAAGTTACAAAACATTGATAACTTTATTGATAATAAATATAGGGCATGAAAAAAAGCCGGAAGCCACCTTTTATCTGTGACTTCCGGCAATAAATCTATCCTTTCTTCTTCCTGGCAATCAAAACTCTCCGATACTGTCGCATTTTTTCTGCACCTACCAGTGTAAAGTATCGTTTTACCAATCATCTCTAGCTACTCCTTTCGTTTGATAAAACTAGTATACTGATTAGCCATCAATACATCAAGCAACGCAAATTAACATTCATGCAACGCCCAATATTACAAGGATTCATTAAGTCCTCTACAAACTGGAATTGACATAACTCACTTAGATTGCTTATGCCAAACATATAAGTAGATAGCAAGGAACACTCTCGCAAAGCAGCTAATGATTATGCCTGCAATCAAAGCAGGATAATAACTTGTAATCAATCCTGTATCTGCTGTTACGATGAAGATAATACCAATAACGAATGCTATAACATAGATAATGGGCATAAATTTTTTCATAAAATCACCTCCTCGTCAACTCCAGATTTGTTACTCACATGACATTTCATTGAAATGATAACGGACAACATAGACTTGTTATGGATATCTTATCTTAACAAACAGTTTCAATTTTCCGTAAAACCTCTTATCTACTTTTACTTTTTTGTATGTCGTCTTTTCGGTGTTTCTTTGCTAGAGTTTCTTGTGGTTATCGCTTTTTCTTACATATTCTATAAACTGAGCTTCTGGCATTGGTCGTGCATAATAAAATCCCTGTATCTCATCGCACTTGATTTTTCGTAATACATCCAGTTGTTCTGTTGTTTCAACACCTTCAGCAAGTACCCTCATATTTAGGGCTTTTGATAATTTTATTATATGATCCACAAGAATTTTCACTCTCGTCTCACATACGTGATCGATCAGACACTTATCTATCTTGAGAACACTAAATGGCAGTCTGCTTATGCTTTCCATTGAAGAATACCCGGATCCAAAACAGTGTAGCAAGCATATCGTATGTAGAATCCTGATCCGAAGTAATACAAAAATACGCACACTTTTGTTCAGCAATATTAAAAAAGTTTAAGATTTCAATGGAGCAGATCCCATTAAAACATTTTACGTTAAAAAAGCAACTGTTGTATATCCTGTTATTCTATTTTTCTCTCTGACAAAAAAGGTACCGGAAACCACCATCAGGAGGTTTTCAGTACCTTTTTATAATCCATCTGTTTATTTGAGCAATCAGACCTGTTTTTGTTTATGTACAGTACCGAAATGTTTCATCTGTCAGTATCCTTGCAAATATCAGTCCCAGCGGCAATGCGGCAATAATCAGTATCGCTGATGCAAACCAGGACGCTGCCGGACCTAGGGACATGATTCCCAGATTATAAAACCCTCTGTAAAGATACATACCCGGAACCATTATCACAATAGATGGAACTCTGTCAGGGAAATTCTTGGATATCCTACTTTACTTTTAATCAGCGATGCCAGGATTCCTGCTGTCAGTGCACCTACAAAAGCAGCTCCTGCAGGCGGTATGGCAGTCATATCAACCATCTCCAGTCGAAGAGTATTTGCAATGGCACCTATTCCTGCTGCTGTTGCAGCCAGCCGGACCGGGCTGTTAAACATAATTGAAAATCCAAATACCCCACAAAAACTTGTAATAAGACGAAGTAAAATCCAAGCTCCAACTGGTAAAGATATTTTCAGGAAATCAACTGGCTACAAATGAAGGATTAATGCCATAAGCCAGGCCGCCATGGTTGCTACCAAAATCACAATCAATGCATACATCAGTCGCTCTGTCCCGGACCGCATATCCAATTTGGCAAGGTCAATTCCACTGGTAATAAATGGAAAACCCAGGATAATAAACAACATCGCACAGATATACCCTGCCTCGTGCTGGATGGAAATCCCAAACAGCATCTCACCAATTTTGAGAAGTCCCGCATAAACAAGACATGCAAGTGATACAGAAGACACAATACACAAAAATAAAGTAAAATGATTTTTACTCAGTTTACAACGAAGAAAATTTCCAATTCCTGCACCTATAAAAGCGCAGAACATTTCAATGGGGCCTCCACCAAGCAGGAAAGTAAATCCGCCGCAGGCCAGAGCAGCCGCAAAACCAAGTGCAATCGGTGAGTACAGTCCAGGAATTTTTTCTATGTTATCAAGCAGTACATGTAATTCCTCACCTGACATATCTTTTCCGTCAACTTCAAATTCCTGGATAAAATGCTCCAGCCGATTTAATTTTGATGTATTTACTCCTGTATTGGTCAGACAAAGAGATTGGGAAAAGCCATCCTGACCATCAAAACAGGTATACTCTATGGACATCAGACCTATATCTGCTGTACAGGTAATTCCCATAATTTCAGCAAGTGTATTCATAGAACTTCTGACCCGCCAGGCACCAGTTCCACAGGAAAGTAACATAATCCCAACTCGTCCAATAATGGATGCCTTTTCTGTAAGACTTGCCTGTGTAACAGGAACATTGGCGCCATCTTCATCTGTATATTCATGCCAAGATATATCCATATGGTTTTTTCTTATTAATTGCTGCATTTTATTCACACCCCAGCTGTTTTGTTTTTAGGATCATTTTTCAGAGCCTTTATTTCTGCCAGGATTGCCTCACGACATCCAAGACCGATACCGTTGGCAAGCTCAACTGTTTTTTTCATTTCATGTTCAAAATGGCAGAACGGAAGAAAAATTCCAAGTTTGCTGGTGTTTTTTTCAACTCCGTTCTCATCACGTCTTCCATAATACATTAATGCCCGGGGCAGCTGTTCCTGTAATTTCATCAGATATTTCCATATAATGGCATAAGATCTCTCTTCGTTAATCTCCAGTGTAACAGATTCCGGAAATTCAAAAAGCATAAGAATTCCTGTGTGTTCTGAAATTCTGAATGTCTCAATCTCCCCCTTCTCATTATAACCATGTTTTTCCCGAAATCCGTCCGCCATGTACATATGATAATCCGGTATCTCATCCTGCTGTTCATACAGCTTATGAAACATTTTGTATTTTTTCGCACAGGCATGCTGATGTGACCCAGACAACAGATCTCCATTTTCGTCCGTAAGAAATATGGGATTTTCCACACCCTTATCATTAAAACGTATCGAAATTAGAAACGAATTTCGCAGAAGATCAAATACACTGCTGTTGCAGACTGCCATCATAAATGCAGACAGATCTTTATTTTCGTATGCAGTAAATAGAGCTGCCGCAAAAACAGTTCCCGGAATGTCTGTTCCTGCACCTTCACTTTCTTCCGCTGATGGAATTGCTTCAAAAAACGTATCTTTTAAACGTTCGCATGCATGAGGGTTTTTGAGAATCTCATCAAATATCTGTTCCGCTTTTTCTTCCCTTGGAAAAATCGTGCTCATAATAAAGCCTCCTTTTGTGCCCTATTATAAAAGCATCGTTATAAAATGTAAATTTCATCTCTTGTATATTAAATATAACAAAAGCTTATGCCAGATCCCGGTTCATTGACTGATGCACATGTTTTCTTACGAAGCAGAAGCACACTGCCTGCATGAGGATCGTAAGGATCCAGGATACCGGATAGGAAATAAACAGGAAACTCAAAGACCTGTGTGCAGGGAAAAGTCCGAAGATCCACACAATCCTGGTTCCTACGGTACCGATAATCGAAAGAATCATAGGTACTCCGGAATATCCCATTCCCCGGAGGGCTCCCGGGAGCAGATCCATAATACCACAACAGAAATATGGTACTGTAGTAAAGGCAAGGACTTCCACGCCACAGCGGATTACATCTGCATCACTGGTGTAGATCTTCAGAAGTTCCGGTCCAAAGAAATACGCTCCACAGCCAAGGGTCAGTGCCACACCGACAGAAAGGATCATACAGTCCAGAAGTACTCTGTCCATTCTTTTCAGTTTCTTTACTCCATAGTTCTGACTGGTGAAACTCATACAGGACTGGGTGACTGCATTGACAGACATATAGAGAAAGCCAAAAATATTATTGGCAGCAGTATATCCTGCCATTGCCACAGAACCAAAAGAGTTTACAGAAGACTGCAAAAGAGCATTGGACAGGTTGATCACTGTACTCTGGATACCTGCCGGTATTCCTACCTGGAAGATCTGCTTCAGATACTGTGTTTTGATTCCTAATTTTGAAAAATACAGCCGGTAACTGGTATTGGAAGTGTAGAGACAGCGAAGCACCAGAATACTGGAGATCAGCTGAGACACAATAGTTCCTATGGCTACACCTGCCACTCCCATATGAAACACAATAACCAGTACAAGGTTCAGAACTGCATTGGTCATACCTGAGATCACCAGGAAAAACAATGGTCTTTTGGTATCCCCTACTGCCCTTAATATGGCAGCTCCATAGTTATAAAGCATAAAGAAAGGCATTCCCAGAAAATAAATCCTCATATAAAGAACAGACTGGTCAATTACATCATTCGGAGTTCCCATAAGATTCAGTGCGAATCTTGCAAGCAATACTCCTGCCAGTGCCATAACAAGTCCACTGATCAGTGCCAGGGTAATAGATGTATGTACTGTCTCTGACATTTCTTTCTCTTTGCCAGAAGCATAAAAACGTGCTGCCAGAACGTTCGCACCCAGAGAGATCCCAATAAACAGATTGGTAAAAATATTGATCAGCGCTGTGGTAGAACCAACTGCTGCCAATGCCTGACTTCCGGTAAATCTTCCCACCACAATGATGTCTACTGCATTAAATAGAAGCTGCAGGATTCCAGACAACATTAATGGCAATGAAAAGGATATCAGTTTGTCCATCAACGTTCCATTGCACATATCAATTTCGTATTTATTATTTTTCATTTTCCTCACTCCATTAAATCTTATCCATCTATTTTAGTATAACACCTTTTTTTATAATTCAAAATACAAATTTCTCTCAGAACATGTTATACTTATAAAAAATCAAACTACATTTAATAAAAAAGAGGATTTATTATTATGAGATACAAAGATGAATTAAGAATTGCCGGGGTTACCGCACTGTTTTGTTGTGCCATGCTTATGATCACCGCTGTAGTTCCCAAGGATACCACTGTAGCCAAAGCACGAAAGACTTTCAAAGAAGCTCCGGAGACTGCTGCTGATGCTGAAGCACAGGCTCAGAGCGAAGCCGAAGATGCTGGCTTCACTGTCTATACAGAAGACAGCAATTATGACTATGAAGATAACAGTTACGATGATTCCGGCTCTGATGATACCAGTACAGATACTTCTGACTCTGATTCTTCAGGCGATACTACTTACGATCCTTCTTATGACGACAGCACAACTGATAATACAGAGGATAATGTGATCGAAGATGATTCTTCCAGCGATTACGATACTTCGGATACAGATACCAGCGACAGTGGCGATGGAACGGAAGATGATACAGAGTTTGATTATCCTACAGAGGAAGAAACATTCCCGTCGGATTATGCTGACACCGGTGACTATACCGGCACAGACGTTTATACAGATAACAACTGGCAGTGATTTTGACGCCAACAAAGGGGCTGTCGGGAAATAGATAGTTCCAAAGCAGGGAGGGTATGACTCACAACGAGTCATACCCTCCCTGAATTTATCTGAAAAAAGAAAAAAAGATGGCTAACGACAACCATCTTTCTCTCCGTTACATGTTATAATGTAACTATGCTAACAACTAATTATTATAACGATTTTTTTGAGTTTGGGCAACAGAAAATTAACTTTAGTTTCTTCGAATTGAGTTTACCTGACGACGATCCAGTCTATACCCTGAAAAAAGTGATGGAGGATTTAGATTTTTCTGGCCTGCTGGCCAATTGTTCAGATAAGGGAAGAACCGGGTATAACCCAATCATGATGTATGCTGTAGTTACTTACGCAAACATGCGTGGGGTACGTTCTGTTGACCGTATTGTAGAATTATGTGAAAGAGATCTGGCTTTTATCTGGCTGACCCGTGGGCAGAAACCAAAACGGGATGCTTTTTATGAGTTCAAAGGGAAAAAGCTGACTTCTGAAATACTGGATGATCTTAATTACCAGTTTTTGCGCCGGCTTCAAAAAGAAGGCCTTGTTACACTGAAAGAACTTTTTATCGATGGGACTAAGATTGAAGCCAATGCAAACCGTTATACGTTTGTCTGGCGTGGTACGATCAATTACCATCTGGCTGGCCTTCTGGACTCAATCGAGCTGACCTTTACCCGGTATAATACATTTTTGCAGGAGAATGGCTATGGGCCAAGGTATGATATCGGGAATGCACAGATGTTTGTGATTGAGGGAATGGATAAAGTCCGCAGTGTTATAGAAAAGAACCGGAAAAGGAAGCTGTCAAAACATAAGAAACTTGCAAATAATACAGTCATTGAGATTGATAACTGCTCTCCGCTTGAAATACGGAAGCTTCAGAAGAACCTTAATACGATTGCCTCTGGAGAAGGGATTGAGTTCGTTTATGGAAAAGGAAAAAGAAAACCTGAGATCCAGCAGCTGTATGAGGAACTGGAGCATCTCGGCCAGCGTCTGATGGGATATAAAGAATGCTTCGAGATCATGGGAAAAGACCGGAACAGCTATTCAAAGACAGACCTGGAAGCTACTTTTATGCGGATGAAAGAGGACCATATGCTGAACGGGCAGTTAAAGCCGGCGTACAACGTACAGATCGCTGTGGAAAATTATTTCATCGTTCACGGTTACGTAAGTAATGACCGGACGGATTACAATACCCTGATCCCGGTCCTGGAAAAGCACCAGAAGGCTTTTGGCAGCGTCCTGGAAGAGGTGACTGCTGACAGCGGATACTGCAGTGAGAAGAATCTGCTTTATTTAAAAGAAAAAGGGATAGAAAGTTATATAAAACTGCAGGATCATGAGAAACGTAAAACACGTGCATATGCGGAAGATATCAGTAAATATTACAACATGAGGGTCGAAGTATTTGAAGATGAACAGTTTTATATCTGCCATGACGGGCGTGAACTGCGTCACATAAGGACGGAAACAAAAGAACAGAATGGTTATACCCAGACCTTTGAGGTATACGGCTGCGCTGACTGCAGTGGATGCGAACATAAAGCACGCTGTCTGTATAAATATAATGCTGAAAAGGATACTGAAAGAAACAAGGTAATGAAGATCAATGAGCAGTGGGATGAACTGCGTGAAAAATCCCATGCAAACATCCAAAGTGAGCGTGGGATCCTAAAACGGCAGACACGTTCGATCCAGACAGAAGGACATTTCGGTGATATCAAAGAAAACGAAAACTTTAGGCGTTTTAATTACCGTTCTGCAGATAAAGTGTACAAAGAATTCATGTTGTATGCAATCGGAAGGAATATAAATAAATACTGTCGTTTTCTCAATGAAAAACTAAAGAAGTTTGAGGGAAAAACAACGGAAAAAACAGCCTGATCAAAAGTGCGGCTGTAAAAATCCAGACAAGGGATTTTTGCGGCCAAAAATAAATTTCATCTTTTATAGAAAAAAGGATCCCTCGCAAGGCAGAAAGCTAACAAGCCTTGTCCTTGCTGGGATCCTTTCAATTACTACTGGGGATGCCGAAATGTGGTATTAACCGACAGCCCCTTATTTTTTATTAGCGTGCGTTAGAGGATTCGAACCCCCGGCCTTTTGGTCCGTAGCTACGCATCTAAAAATCACGGGAATTTGAATCCTTTTTTATAGTCTGATACTTTTGTATCTGTTCTGAATAAGCCTGTTCTTAAAGATAATGCTGTATTTGTGATACTTTGTATAGTATAATATTTCCAAAGAAGGAGGTATTTACTATGGGGTTAATGGATCGTGAATATATGCACCGGACACCGGAGGAACGTGAAGCTGAATATCATCAAAAACGTTCTAAGAAGCAAATTTCAGAAGATCAGAAACACAAAGAGCGTCAATTGGAGATGTACCGCTTAATGGCTAAAGGTAATTCCATGACACGCTCTGAGAAACGACGACTTGAACAGATTTATGAGGAAAATCGTGTGTATATGGCTCGGACTGCTACATATTCCAATTATAAGTCATATGAATTTAAAGGCAGCTCAACAGGTTCTTCCTTTAAAAAGAAAAAATCAAGTATTGTTCCTGTGGTTATTTTTGCTCTTGTTGCTATCGGTTTTATTTTTCTTCTTGCAAACTGTCCAGATCTTGCTAATTTTGATATCTGGGAGTTCATTGGACATTGAAGACCTGTTACCAGGTCTTTTTTGTTATCCAATCTTGGATTGAGATAATTTTTCTTCCTGTTCTTGAATGTCTAAGATTTTCTTAATAACTCCTTGTTCCGCTGGAGTAATTTTCCTATATGCAGCAATAATATTTTTTTCTTCATCTGTTAAATTTTCATTTCCATGTTTTCCTGTTAATAGATATTCCATAGTAGTCCCAAGTAATTGGGATATATTATACAAGATGGTAGCGTTAGGTATTTGATTATTTTTGTAATTACCTACTGCATTTTTAGATAAACTTAGTTCTTCAGTTAATTTACTGTTAGTATACCCAGCAATTTTCATACATTCAGTTAATCTATTCCCAAAATTCTTATCATCAATCATAAAATTCTCCTTTCCCAAAAATATGGGATATTTTTATTGACAATCCCATTTATTTGGGATATAATCAAAATTGTAAAAAGTGACACCTTTGTTACTTTGTTAATATTAAATTTTACCATTACAAGCTGTTTTCTACAACATGTTTTGTTCTAAATTGCCAGTAATGTAATTATGTCCAAACAGTGCAAGACTATAAATATTCAGGAGGTGCTTCAATGTTATTGGGATGGTTAGTATATCAGGAAAGAAAAGACCTGCCGCAGGACTTAGCCCGTCAGTTAAAGGCAGCCTTTACATCAGAGATCGATGCAAGGCATTACGCTTCACTGATGAGAAATGTAAGTGTGATGGCTGGTTATAAAGATACCTATGTAGTAAAGAAATCTGACATTGATGTAAGTCGTGTATGAGGTGCTCCTATGGCTAAGAAAAATAACTTCAAATCCGTCCGCATGTCTGATCGGGTGATGGACTATGTGATCAACTTCGAAGGGGACGGTTTCAACCAGAAGTTCGAGAATCTTGTCCTGTTCTGTATGGAACAGGAAGAAACCAGGAAACAAAAGATCGCCTTTTTAAACCAACAGATCGCTAAACAGTATAAGGAACTGGATGCTCTCCGGCAGCTTATGTCCAAGATTGGGGATGTCCGCAGTGCTCTCACAAACAACCTGTCTGAACTTATGAATGAACTGCTGGAAGATAAAGACGAGGATCAGGAACTTCCCTTCTCCTGATCTCTGTACAGTAAGTCAGTCAAGGGTGAGCGTAGCTCATTCATCTTGACCCTTGACGGACTGGACACAGCCAGTACAGAGAATCAGACAGGAAGGATGGGAAGCCTGCAGGGTGAGCATCCTTCTTGATTACCCTCATGTACTCCTGTCCTGAGTCCTTCCCCTTATCAGGGATATGTCACACCGGGACAGACAAATCCAGCTTTTTCAGTGGCCGCTGTCCCTATCATTCAGGAGACAAAAGTCAAGGTCTCCGCAGGAGCCCGAAGGGTTTAACCTTTACTTTTGTCTCTGTTGAACGGGCGGCAGCCTATCCCCGGCACAACAGGGAAATCCGGCTTTTTACTTTAATTTGCCGGTATTCTCCTGCATACCGGGGACAGACAATTATAGATTTTCCCTCCTTCCGTCTCTTTGTTATTCCGGCAGTATGTACGGACTGACCTTTAAAACGTCTTTTCCTTGGCTCACATGAGTCAGGAAGGAAAAGGTGTTTTAATGGGAGGGACGGGACACTCTGGACAGGGAAATCCAGCTTTTACAGCGTCCATTATGTTTATCATTCAGGAGACAAAAGTCAAGGTCTCCGCAGGAGCCCGGAGGGTTTAACCTTTACTTTTGGCTTTGTTGGACGTGCAGTATCCTATCCCAAGCATGACAGGGAAATCCGACTTTTTACTTCAATTTGCCGGGACTCTCCTGCATACCAGGGACAGACAATTATCTTTACCCTCCCCCCTTTGTGCAGCATAACGCTGTGGAGGGTTTACATAAATCATCGAAACATTAACTATCTCTTTCCCCCGGACTTCCGGGGACGGTAACAGCCCCATTGTGGGATTACATATTAACCAATGCCTTTCCTGCTCTTATACAGGTCTGGCAGAATTTTTCAAAGGAGGTTCATGATTATGAACAAAATGAAGATCTTAGTAACTTATGCAGGTATCTGGAAATCAGATACTGGAAGTACTGGCTTAACATTGAATTATTTCATGTATGGTGATAATGGTGATCTGATGATCTCCCGAGTGGATGCAACTGGCGGACCGGTTGGACAACAGAGGGCAAAAGCCAATCTTGATCCTGCAATGCGCAGTAAGATTACTTTTGTACCAGGGCTTTATGATGCACAGATGGGATTTAAGGTCGGAAGTGACGGCAAACCTGTCCTGACTGTGGAAGATCTTGATTTCTGCAGCCGTGTACAGATCCTCCCGGAACAGCCTGAAAAGAAATAGGAAGGTGACTGAATGGCATGGCGGATATATTCACAGACGGTCCTGTTTTTGAAGAGGATCAGGGAACAGTTCCGGAACCTGTTGCACCAGCCCCGGCAGTACAGCCGGCTGCTACACCGGTACCAGTACCGGATCAGCAGGACACTGTGGCTGATCAAACTGACACTTCTGGCAGTTCCCCTGATACTGCAGGGCAGGAACCTGCTCAGGGAGTGGAAGAAGTTCCGGACGCTGATACAGTAGACTATACTGCATTACTTGAGCAGCTGATCCAACAGAATGAAAAGCAGCAGGAACTAATGGAGACTCTGGTCAGGGAAAATAAGAAGCTTGAACAGGATATAAAGAATATCCAGAATGCTATGCCTGCCATGATGTGTATGCTCGGGGTGATCATCGGGGTTCTCCTGTTACATATACTTGCTTCTTATATCCGACCATAGGAGAACATGATGGAAGAAGAATTATTAACAACTCCGGAAGCAGAGACAGAGGACACGGTTGAGATAACAGACGGTGGACCAAATGTCTCGGAAGCTCCCCAGCAGACAGAAAGCTTAACACTTGCTGTTGAGGATTACAACATGATAGCGGTGAAATCAATCCCGATCGGAGCCCTGAGCGGCGCCATCTTCATGATAATAGGGTTTGCGTATCTTGGGATTGTTCACATATTTAAAAAAGTTTAAGGAAAGGTGGTTTTTTACTATGAAATTCATGAATCTGAAAAAGAAAATTGCCCCTGCATTAATGGGCGGAGCTCTTGCAGTTGTTACTGCTGTTCCTGCATTTGCAGCTGAAGCTGGTACTGGTCTTTCTTCTGTTGAGACAGCACTGACAACATCCTTTACCAGCGTTGGAAGTTCTATGACAAGCCTTGTCGGAAAGATCCTTCCGATTGCACTTCCGATCATGGGAGCTCTTCTCCTTGTTGGATTTGGTATCAAAGCATTTAAGAAAGTTGCAAATAAAGCCTGACGGTTTTCAGAACGGATTACTTACTTGGTGTAAGGTGAGGGAGGGAGACACCTTCCTCACCTTTTTTATGCAAATGTATCTCATAAATAACGTAGCACGAGCCGGATCTTGATCCCTGCAGCAAAGAAACGAGATACAGGAAAGGGGGAAACTTGAAAAGGATAAAGAAACAACTTGTGGCTGTGATACTGGCTATAACTATTCTGGGTACCGGACTGATTGGATCATATACAACAGTACCGGCTGCGGAATTTTCTGCCGGAGCTTTGGCAGCTTATGAAACATTGGAATGGATCACAGCAGCTCTTGCAGGTGCCGGATTTACAATCAGTGTAAAAGAATTGTTGAAACCCAGAAAGTCAGAGATTGAAAAGGATCTTGGAAAAGATATCGATTGGGATAATTATGATTGGGGTGATATGCTTGACAGCCCGGCAGCTCAGGATCAGATTGATGAATTGGATAAGACTATTAATAAATTGTATGGTAATGCATCCGCTAAATGGAAAGAAATGTATGAGAAAAGCTTATCTCCTACCCCAACACCGGAAAGCTCCCCTGATCAACCTCAGCCTTCTCCTCCTGTAACTGTTGCTCCAATAGATCCGGATAAAGTTACTCCGCCGGGTTGGGATACTTTGAGAAAGGCATCTATGAAGAATGGTTATCTTGCTTTAGGGGCGGCAACATATTGGTGTTTGAAGGAAGCGGTTAAAGGGTTGTGGGATAAATTTATGGATAATACTCCGCCATCAACTAAAATAGATGGAAATCCTTTATCTACTAATTCCCAAGATTTAATAGGCCGAGTTACTACTGATGTTACTGCTGGATCTCCTAATGCTGGAAACTGGCACTGTGAATTTTATATTTATAATAAATCTGCAACTATACCTGAATATGCAGGATTTGATGTTGGATTATCAAAAGTCAAGGATGGTATTTCTAAAATGACTTTGTATTCATGTGGTATTGTGAATGGTAAGCATGATTATTCTGGTAGTAAAAACTATGATGTTGCATATTATGTTTTAACTTCTGGTCCTCGTGGTTCTGGTGATTATTTTAATTCGGGTACGTGGAATATTTCAGTTGATAATTCAAATATGGCTGGTGTTCAAAATACTACATATAACTATCAATTTTATATTCCTTATCTTTTAAATGGTACTTTGCAAAATGCTTCTATTAAACCAATAGACAAGAATGCTTTATGGGTGAATCCTGATTTAAAGAATGATTACGATAATAACAAGTCTCCTTCTCTTCCTGAGACAACTCCTGCGCCTGCGATTAAGATTCCTTCTTTGGATGATCTTAAGGATTTGCAGAATCGGGGAAATAATGCGAATGATGATGAGCGTCCTTCTATTATTTTGGACTGGTTAAAAAATCATTATACGAATCCATCAACGGATCCTAATCCCAAACCTGACCCTGACCCTAATCCAAATCCTGATCCTAAACCCGATCCTGACCCTAATCCGGATCCGAACCCAGACCCTGATCCTAATCCAGACCCTGATCCTAATCCAGACCCTGATCCTAACCCGAAACCAACAACAGCTCCAAATCCAGATGATACAAATACTGATGTAAATCCAGATGATTATAAAGCAGATCTCCGACTTGTTTTTCCGTTCTGTATTCCCTTTGATCTGGTTCATCTGATCCAGGCATTTGAAGCAGAGCCGGAAGCTCCGGTGTTTGAGTTTCCTTTTGATCTGGAATTAGAAAATCCCTGGACTGGCAAGAAGATCCTTGATTATCATCATGTGTTCAAGCTGGATATGTCAGACTATGAACCTGTGATCAAGATCTTCCGGATCTTCGAGATCATATTCTTTATTATTGGATTGCTGATGATAACCCGACAACAGATGATTAAGGGGTGATAATTTTATGATTAAGTTTATGAAAGAGATCCTGGACAAGCTGCTGTCTGTGATCCTGTCCCTGCTTCCGCTCTCTCCCTTTGCGGATGCCATTGATAACCTGTCACAGCTTCCCTATCTTGGCTATCTGAACTATTTTGTCCCGGTGGGGACTTGTCTCAAGATTGGGACAGCCTGGCTTGCTGCTATCGCACTCTTCTATCTGTACAGTGTGTTAGCCCGTTGGATTAAATTGATTGAGTGATTGAGGTGATCGTATGATTTTCTTATACTCCGGGACTCCCGGATCAGGGAAGAGTCTGCATGTAGCAGAACGGTTGTATCATCTACTCCGTGCCGGTCGCCCGACTGTGTGCAACTTCCCCATTAACTTAAACCGTATTCCTAAGAAAAAGCGTGATCTGTTCTGTTACAAGAGTAACCTTGAGATTACTCCGGACTTCCTGATCGAGTTCTCCCAGAAACATTTCCAGGGCAAAAAAGTAAAAGAGGGTTCCCTGCTCCTGGTCATTGATGAGTGTCAGCTGATGTTTAATGCCAGGGATTGGAGCAAATCCGGACGTGATAAATGGCTGTCGTTTTTTACGCTGCATAGACATTATGGCTATGATATTATCCTGGTCGCTCAGTTCGACCGGATGATAGACCGCCAGATCCGGAGTCTGATCGAGTATGAATACATTCACAGAAAGGTAAGTAACTTTGGTCTTCGGGGAATGTTCCTGTGTGCGGTCATGCTGTCTCCCAAACTTTTTGTCAGTGTAAAGGTCTGGTACCCGATGAAGGAGAAGGTAAGCAGTGAATTTTTCAAATGCAAGCGGAAATATTACTCGCTATATGATACTTACCTGATGCTGGATGCCCCGGAGTGATGTATCTCATTTTCTCCGGAGCTGCCAGGCTTACTGCAGAAATTTTGAGATACATTTCAGAAACGTCTGGCAGTCCCGGAGCCGGAGGCTGTCCAGAAACTCCGTCAGCCCTGCTGTGTGGGAAGACGGGGGTCGGGGGGACCCGTCTGACCGCGCGGCAGCGCTGCCGGAGTTCCGTTACTGCCCCCTGCCACGGGCCTGTAATACGTGGTCTGAAAATACATACAAAATTCATGCGAAACCCTTGTAAATACTGGCGAAAATGGCAATTTTAAAATTTCGGGAAACTGCCTTCTCCCGAAAAACTTTAACAAATTAAAGTGAGGTGCGAAATTGATACAAAAAAGAGAAATCCAACACACAAAAATATACCAGGAATTTGATGATGAAAATCAAAAATACTGGTTTGACTTCAAACAAAAAAAATTCCTGCATAACATTGATACCTTTTATTATTCTGTAAAATTAGTGGAGGACTTTACAAATGACTCATCTGATGATTCCGTTCTCAGGTTTCGTAAATTCTTTGAGCAGAAGAAATCAATCCTTGACTCCAGGTATGGACAACTTGTACAGATCTTCTTTCCTGGGTTTGACCGCAGCCTTAATCTGTGCGCTGGCTCTTACGCTGGTTTTTTCAGTATTCGTCTGGAATGCCCGGAATGGTTTGATATTTTCATTGCTCCTTCTGTTCCTCATGGTTCTGATGGTGGTTTCTCAGTTACGTCTGAGATCGTTGTACAACTCCGATCTTATATGCTGTGGATGTATGGAGTTCATGAAGCCTTTGAACGCTCTTATGAATATGTGAAACAGATCTGTGATTACTTCGGTTTACATATCGCATACTGTCAGGAAAATAGGATTGACTACTGTTGGCACAGCAACTACTTAAGTAATCCAGAAAAGTTCTTTTCACCGGAGAGCTTCTACAAGATGAGAGTGGACAGGTTCAAGGATGCCCTGATACATACTGCCAAAGTCGGATCAGAAGGATATGAGATTGATTATGTATCAATGGGAAAACGTTCTGACAAGGTATTTATCCGTATCTACCTGAAAAGTAAAGAGGTCATTGAAAAGAATTATAAACCATGGTTCTTTAAGGTATGGCTGTTCAATGGTCTGATCAACCGTTATGACCTGTACTGTTATGAAGAATGTTATAAAAAGCATTCCTGGCAATACCTGGATACTGCCAGACTGAAATATTACAGTGAATATGGTTCTGATCCGGAACTCCGGAAACAGTGCAGGGATGTTGTGGAAGGTAATGTAACCATGTCCCCGGATACGCTGCATAAACTTGCAGATACATTGACACCGAAGATCAACCTGATCATGAACGTGGAATACCAGACAATGAGAAAGCATACCAAGACTTATGAACTGGTACCGTTCCGAGATAACAGTGCAAGGGAAACGTCCAAAAGGATTTATGATTACCTGGATAACCGGAAGATCATAGCTGACTATCTGACCTTTTATGTGTTCCGCCTGGTCAAACCGGAAGGGGATTCCAATAAATCAAGACGTGACCTGTGTGCTTTCTGGACTGCTCTACGGAGCTGCAGGATGATAGATGTAAATGTCAGACCAAAAGATGTGAAGCTGATCCGGCAGTACTGCAGGCAGCTCAACAGTGACATAATGAAAAAGCGTGTGATCAACGCTGCTGTAACTCTCGGTATCTATACCAGGGGGATCAACAATGATAACGTGGTGCAGGATTGTGTTGAAGCACTTTGCCAGCTGAATGATAATGATATTCATGATGCAAACCGCTACAAACAGAAAAAAGCCCGCCAATTCAATAGCAGTGAACTGGCGGACACTTATGTAAGTAGTGTTACTCATGAGTATCAGATAGTCAATATCAATACTGGTGAAGTATCTACGGACATAATACCATAAGCACCTTGAAATTACAAATAAAATTTAGGAGGCTTATTATGAGTTTTAATAATGAAAAAGATATGCGTATATGTCCTTATTGTAATCGAGAAGTTGAACGAAGTGAAATGGATTTTACCAGAGATTGTCATGGTATAACGTTTAGACTTGTTTGTTTTTCTTGCTGGGATAAATTAATGAAAAAAGGATATGATGGTGAATATTATTCTGAATTAGATGAATGTATTGATTGTGATTATTAAAAAAATTATAGCAATTATGTATCTCAAAAGTCATGCTGCAGCGTTCTGATCAGAGTTGCACGTGCGAAAAAATGAGATACAAAGGAGGTACTTATGAGTATATCTTTAAAACAAGCTTATGATCTGTTTATCTTTGATCGTGCAACTTATTGTAAGCAAAAAACTATCCAGAATTACAAGAATACGCTTTCATACTTCTTTAAGTTTCTGGAAGGTGACCGGGGCTGTCCTATATCTGAGATCATGCTTGATTCTGTTACTACCATGGATTTAAAAAAATATGTTGCCTTTCTGCGTTCCAGGAATAAACTTGAATCCCATCCTTTAAAGCCTACAGTAAATCAGCCCATAACTAAGAGATCTATCCGGACATATTCTGTAGATCTTCGAACTTTCTTCCATTTTCTGTATTATGAGGAGTACATACCGACTGATATAACTAAGGGATTTAAGATCATTAAGTCTGAAACTAAATTGGTGTTACCGTTATTTGATGGTGAAGTACAGAAAATTGACAGTTGTTTTAACCAGAAGACTTATACCGGACTTCGTAATTACTGCATTGTTCATTTAATGTTAGATGAGGGATTACGTTCAGGTGATGTTGTGAATTTAACTACCAGATCAATAAATTTTGATGAATCCTATATTATTGTACTGAATGGTAAAGGTGATAAAGACAGGATTGTTCCTCTGGCGAAAAGACTTCGACAGCCATTGTATAGATATCTGACATTTTACAGGCCTCGTACTTTAGAACATGATTCCCTGTTCTGTTCTTTGCATAATCCGGAAGAACCATTCACATTGGATGCAATCAAGTCACTTTTCAGCCGGATCAGGAAAGAGACAGAGCTTTCCCGTCTGAAGCCGCATTTGCTCCGGCACACATTTGCAACATCTTTTATTCTTGGTGGTGGTGATCTGGAATCATTAAGACTTTATCTTGGACATAGCAGTTATGATACAACTCAGAATTATCTGCACCTTGCAAATACTTATGAGAGAATGGGATCAGATGTATATAAGTTAGATGGCATTTTCTTCCGTTCGTATTATTCTCGGGGCTATGCGATCGGAACTAACCAAAGGGTCAAGTAGCCTTGTCAAGTAAAAAAATAACCGCTAGAAGCCTTGATTTCTAGCGGTTCTACGTGCGTTAGAGGTTGCTGCGTGCCAGTGGCACGCGTTTAGCAACGACCGGAGCGAAGCGTAGATCGAACCCGTTCGAGTCCGACCCGTACTCGAATAAAAAAATAAGGGGCTGTCTTGAAAACGTAGTTCAGCGATAACCTATAAACAAGCATTCTAAATAAGCTCGCCTTTTGGCGGGCTTATTTCCTTCTCTTAATTATACAGTTAAAGAGATTCATTTCGGCTGAATCATTACATTTACCCCTAACTTTTCTAATGTACGAATATTCCTATTGATTATCTTTTCTTGATTGATAACGGAGTAGTAGTCCGCTCCAAGGTCATGATAAGGAACTTTCTCTTTTAGTATATGATAAATCGCGATTAACATGGTATGGGCTACTGCAATTAAAGCCCTTTTCCCACCTCTGCGCGCGGCAATTCTTTGATAACGGGAGTAGAGATAACTTTGCTTGTTTCGTATTCCAGCACGAGCACATTCCACCAGCGTTGCTTTCAAATATTTATTTCCTTTCCGTATTCGTGTACTCATCTTTTTTCCGGCGCTTTCCTTACACTCAGGCACAAGCCCCGCCCATGAGCTGAAACGGGATTCATTTTGAAAGTGCTCCATTTCCACACCAGTTTCCGCTAAAATTCGTTCTGCACTTTTTCTTCCAATCCCAGGCATATCATCCAAAGCTTCGATTGCCCAATTTATGGATTCTGTTTTTTTTTAATATCTGCATCTAAATCCATAATTAAAGCGGTCAGGCTTTCAATATGCCCAAGTTGATGTTTCAACATTTTTTGCTGATGTTCTGATATCCGTCCTTGTAGGGATTTCTGCATTTCTGGAATTTTATCTCTGGCTCTTCCTTCGGCAAGTTCACTTAAAACAACCGGATCTGTTTCTCCAGATACAATTGCCTTTAAAATTGTCATACCGCTTTTTCCGCTGATATCGGTAATTACACTGCTCAATTTAACATTGCAGCCTTCTAACACAGCCTGGATTCGATTTAATTCACGAGCACGTTCTTCAGTTATCTCCTGGCGGTAACGGGTTATTTCTCGCAGTTCTCTTTGATCCCTATTTGGTATGTAACTTGCTTTTACTAATCCATGGCGTACCAGATCGGCAATCCACTCTGCATCTTTTACATCCGTCTTACGTCCGGGAACTCCTTTGATATGCTGCGCATTCACAACCATGATCGGTATCTGTTCTTCTTCAAATATATTATATACAGGTTTCCAATAAGAGCCCGTACTTTCCATGGCAGCCATCTCACAATCTGTTTCTTTCAGCCACGAAACTAATTGGAGAATATCTTCCGTCATTGTTGAAAACTGACGGATTTCTTTTTTTCTGACACTCGTAAAAATACAGGCTACCATCATATTTTTATGAATGTCAATCCCACAACACCGCTTATACAATACTTCCATAAAGCAAACCTCCTTCGCATAAGCCGATGCAGCTCCTTGCTTAATTGTTGGCTGTCCTGCGTCCTCATCAAAACCCGATGGAAACAAAAAGTGGTACACCTAAGGAGCTGAAAATCAGTCTGTCGGACGGGCTTGTAAGCACCAATCCCCTTCCGATCTTATTCGGCACCTTAAGTATACCACTACATAACGTATAGCTAGTATCCAGTTTTCATTTATTGTGGTGAGATTTTCTCATGATTGTCTGTCGGTAAATAAGCAAAATGCAGATGGCACATATACCTATAAAAACAATTGTAAAGTATATGCAAAAGTATCCAGTACAGTTTATCTTTATAGCAAACCAAATACACGAACTGTCTGGACCTCCGTTGACCTGAAACAGCGCTAGCTCTTTGATCTGGACTAATGCGTAATAATTTTACAAACTATAGTCAAATTAAATTCTATAAAAATGTCTTGAAACTACTGAAGAAGCATGCTAGTATAAAACCAAAGCATATTTCTCTTAAGTTTCAGGGCATTTTGCCATCTTATATTCTAAATTCATTTCAGAAATCCATGCTTTTAATTCCAATTAAATTAAAAAAGCAGGAGTTCTGAACAATTTAGAAAAGAGCAGTATGTTCTTACATTCCTGCTGACACAGGAGGTATTGTCTATGACAAAAAGAAAGAACAAAAAAGTCACTGCAAACCGTAATTACAAGGATACAGTATTCCGAAAACTGTTTTCTGACAGGAGAAATCTGTTATCTCTGTACAATGCAATCAATGGGACAGCGTATACAGATGAAACGAAGTTGGAGATTGTTACACTGGAAAATGCAATCTATATGGGAATGAAGAATGATCTGGCGTTTATCATTGATACGAATCTTTTTCTGTATGAACACCAGTCAACCTACAATCCTAATATGCCATTGAGGGATTTGTTTTATATATCCGGTGAATATCAGAAATTAGTGGACAGAAAATCCCTGTATTCATCAATACTGCTGAAATTACCGGCACCGAATTTTATTGTATTCTATAATGGAAAGCGGAAAATGCCGGACAGATGGACGAACTGTCTGTCAGAATCTTACGAAAACCAGCAGGGAGAGCCTAATCTGGAGTTAAAGGTAGTTACGATCAATATCAACAGGGACTGCAACAGGAAATTGATGGAGCAGTGCAGGATTCTTGGAGAATATGCGCAATATGTAGAAAAAGTACGTGAAAATGCGGAGACTATGAGCTTGGATTCCGCTGTAAAAGAAGCAGTGGATGAATGTATTCAGAAAGGAATTCTGGCGGATTTTCTCAGAGTCAACCGCGCGGAGGTTATTGCGATGAGTATATTTGAGTATGACAAAGAGGAAGAGGAACAGAAACTGCAGGCAATTTATGAAAAGCAGGGTGAATTAAGAAAGGCAAAAAGCATAGCCATCTCGCTTGCGCAGGAAGGAGAATCCATAGAAAGAATAGCAAGAATCCTTGGTGAAACGGAAAAAACGATTAAAGAATGGCTGGCTGAAACGCATTAAAATTGGTTCCGCAGTATCATCAATTGAATGTTACTGTGGAACCTTTTTATATTCATCTGCTATTTTAGCCGGGTAAGTCGGATTTTATCTGCGTATCCCTGACAGTTCGTCTTCTATCCACTTATCTGTGTTGAAGTTACTGTCAAAGAACCTGACGATCACGCCGTAAGGTTCTGTATCACTGTTGAATGCGTTGGCTTCATCAGTGTCTACGTGCATTGCCAGGTGATAATTTCTGTGGACTCTGACTACTACATCTGCGTAGATAAGTGCACGTCCGTAGCTTTTGGTCAGGACGAAGACTTCGTCATTGTCTTTGATATGCAGGGCAAGTGCTTCATCCGGAGTCATGTGGATGTGGCGTTTGGCTACGATGACCCCTCTGGGGATTTCGATATCACCGCATGGACCAGATAAAATACAGCCGGGAGTTCCTTCGATATCACCGGACTGGCGTATTACACTTGGAATCCCCAGTTTTCTGGTGTCTGTAAGGGACATTTCTACCTGCGTGTCGCTGCGGAAAGGACCGAGAAGTGCCATGTTTTCGAAAGTACCTTTCGGTCCTTTGACAGTTACTCGTTCCCGGCACAGATATTGTCCGGGCTGGCTTAATTCTTTGATAAAATGTGGTTTGCTTCCTTCTCCGAATAATTTTTCAAAATCTTCCTGCGAGATATGCAGATGTCTGGCAGAAGTTTCTATAGGTATTTTGATGCTCATTTATTACAATACTCCCTCAATATGTTACTTGTATATGTCTGTCCGACATCCTGTTGCCTGATGGGATACAGAGCAGTTATACTTACTTTTTAGTGTATCTCTTTAATTGGAAATATGCAATGTTTATCTTGTAAGAAGGACAATTTTTATTATAAAATAGTGTTAACTTATTTTTATCGGTTTACAAGGAGAAGTGTTCTGGGCTATAATAAGATACATTAGAATAACAGTTACTGTGAGCGGAGTGAACAGTAACGAATAATAATTCTAAATGTGACAAAACAGAATGAAATAGTAATGTAATATCAGACTTATAGAATAATAACCAAGAAGGATTATTGAATGAGCAAAAAGAGATTTTCCGGGCTGCGTCTGATTCTTATGGTGCCTGTGGTGGTGCTTCTGGCCGGTGGACTGATCATCGGCGGAAGAGCTTTGCAGGAACCGGGGGAAGTAAGGACTCTTAAAAAGCAGGAGGTAGCGCAGACGGATGAAGGACATCAGGAGTATTATTTCGGCCTTCTTAATGAGAATGAACAGAGAGGCTACCGCGAGATCCTGGAGGGGATCAGAAGCTTTGAGGATAAATTTTATCTGTCTCTCTCAGGAGATAATGAGATAGACAGAGTGTATCATGCAGTGCTGAAGGATCATCCGGAGCTGTTCTGGGTACATAACCGGGAGAAAGTTTATAAGACGACTTATTCGGGCAGGGATTACTGTCAGTTTTCTCCGGGATATACTTATACAGAGGAGCAGAGACAGGAGATCACGCAGGCCATGGAGAATGCATATCAGGAGGTGGTGTCGCAGATTCCGGATGGTGCTGATGATTATACCAGGGTAATGACTGTTTATACATATGTCATAGACAATACAGAATATGTGATCTCTGATGATGACCAGAGTATAGCCGGAGCTTTCTGGAAGAAACAGGCGGTATGTGCGGGCTATGCGGGAGCAGTACAGTATCTGTTGGAGCGTCTGGATATTCCCTGTATTTATGTGGAGGGTGATGCTGCAAACAGTACCCAGGGACATGCCTGGAATATTGTAGAGCTGAACGGACAGTATTATTATGTGGATGCCACCAATGGGGATCAGCCGGACTTTCTGGAGGGTGATGCCACGCTGCTGGCAGAGCATAAGACAACGATTTATGATTATCTGTGTCCGTTCCCACAGGAGTACGAGGAGAATTATAAGGCCTCTGATGAGTTTCCTGTTCCTGCGTGTACAGCGACTGACATGAATTTTTATGTGAGAAACGGCGCCTGCTTTGATACCTATGACTGGAACAGTGTATATGACCTGTGCAGACTGCGTATTGACAGTGATGCTGCGGTGGTACGCTTTAAGTTTGGCAGCCAGGCGGCTTATGATGAGGCATATATGGATCTGATCGACAGTAATCATATCCAGGATATCGCAAAATATTATATGGAAGTCCATGGGCTGTCACAGATTTCCTACCATTACGGCGTGATCGACAATATGAAGACCTTATACTTCATGTTCTGACAGGTTTAGCTCAGATGTGTCAGTTGATGATAAGGAACGCTATAAATATATAACTAAAAGGAGTGACTGAAAATTATGGTTAATATGACAGATATATTTGGAAATGCGCTGAGTATTGCCGGAAGTTTTATGGATTCAGATCTGGTGAATCGTTTTATGATGGTAATATTTGCAGTGATCCTTGTGTTTGGAGTGCTGAACTGTATTCTGGGATACAGGCTTCTGCGTTTCTGGATGATGCTGGGAGGTTTTCTGGTAGGCGGCGGCCTTGCGCTGGTGGTTGTACATACAATGGGAATACAGGAGAAATCAACAATGCTGATCGCAGCACTGGCGGCAGGAGTTGTGTTCGCAGTGATTGCATTTCTGATCTATAAGGCAGGTGTGTTTATCCTGGCAGCAGGTATCGGCTGGGCGGCCAGTATTTATTTCCTGCATCCTACCAGCTCCGCAGTATTTTTTGCATGTATTCTGATCGGCGTAGCTCTTGGTTCCATGGCAGTGAAATACTGCAGGGAAGTGCTGATCGTGGCTACAAGTCTGATCGGTGGTATTATGGCAGGGGTTTCCCTTGCACAGCTTGGAAATCTGGCAGATATTCCCTATGGTCTGGGAATGAGTGTAGGGTTTGCAGTTCTGGGTATGCTGATCCAGTTTGCTATCAACAAACCGGTTTCTGATGAAGAGGATGAAGAAACGGTTGATGAAGAAAGCACTGAGCAGATTTACAGGCGAAATCAGGAACTGAGACAAGACCAGAGTTTTGAGCAGTCTCAGGATAGAGACATGGAGGAATCAATATATGCCAGAGGACAGAAAGGACAGGCGAGAAAAAATGGCAAAAGAAGCTAAGACAAATGCAATGAGAATGCTGGACAGACAGAAGGTTAAATATGAGGCGTTCTCCTATGAATGTGATGAATTTATTGACGGGATCCACAGTGCGGATAAGATTGGTGCTCCCTATGACCAGTCTTTTAAGACTCTGGTAATGGAAGGAAAGAGCGGCGGTTATTTCGTTTTTGTAGTTCCGATTGAAAAGGAAGTTGACCGTAAGGCGGCTGCAAAGGCTGTCGGTGAGAAGACAGTGGACATGATCCATGTGAAGGATATCACAAAGATTACCGGATATGTGAGAGGCGGCTGTAGCCCGCTGGGAATGAAGAAACCTTATCCTGTTGTGTTTGATGCATCTGCAGGAGAATTTGAGGAGATTTATGTGAGTGGCGGCCGTATCGGACTGACACTGAAGGTTCCCCTTGCTGATCTGCTTAAGGTGACAGGCGGAAAGCTGGCGGATATTATCATGAAGACAGAATAAAATAACAGGGTACGGCTAAGCCGTACCCTGTATTTTATTCTTTAGTTATCGGAAGCGTCCTCTTCATTGATCTCGAATACGTGACGTTTCTTAGCCATCTCATCACTTGCCAGATATTCATCGTAAGTAGTGATCTTGTCGATCATAGTTCCATTTGGAAGGATTTCCATGATACGGTTGGCTGTTGTCTGTACGAACTGATGGTCATGTGAGGTGAAAAGGATAACACCCGGGAATTTAATCAGACCGTTATTCAGTGCTGTGATGCTCTCCATGTCGAGGTGGTTGGTTGGCTCATCAAGGATGAGAATGTTTGCACCGGAGATCATCATCTTGGAAAGAAGACAGCGGACTTTCTCACCACCGGAAAGAACGCGTACACGTTTGATGCCGTCTTCACCGGGGAAGAGCATACGTCCGAGGAATCCACGAACATAAGTAGCATCCTTGATCTCGGAATACTGTGTCAGCCAGTCTGTAATAGTAAGGTCATTATCGAACTCTGCAGTGTTGTCCTTAGGGAAATATGCCTGGGAAGTGGTAACACCCCATTTATAATTTCCTTCATCCGGTTCCATTTCACCAACTAAGATCTTGAACAGAGTAGTGATTGCCTGTTCGTTGGCACCGACGAAAGCTACCTTGTCATCATGTCCGAGTGTGAAAGAAATGTTATCCAGAACTTTTACACCGTCGATGGTCTTGGAAAGGTTCTCCACCATAAGGACTTCGTTACCGATCTCGCGGTTTGGACGGAAGTCGATGTATGGGTATTTACGGCTGGACGGACGCATATCGTCAAGCTGGATCTTTTCCAGGGCACGTTTACGGGAAGTCGCCTGTTTGGACTTGGAAGCGTTGGCACTGAATCGGGAAATAAACTCTTGAAGTTCTTTGATCTTTTCTTCTTTCTTCTTGTTGGCTTCCTTCATCTGTTTGATGAGGAGCTGGCTGGACTCAAACCAGAAGTCATAGTTTCCGGCATAGAGCTGAATCTTGCCGTAGTCGATGTCTGCTGTATGAGTACATACTTTATTTAAGAAGTAACGGTCATGGGATACAACGATGACAGTGTTGTCAAAGTTGATCAGGAATTCTTCGAGCCATTCAATAGCAGGCAGGTCAAGGTGGTTGGTAGGCTCATCCAGAAGAAGAATGTCCGGATTACCAAACAGTGCCTGCGCCAGAAGAACTTTGACCTTCTGGCTTCCTGTAAGGTCAGCCATCTGGGAATAGTGGAGATCGGTTTCAATTCCAAGACCATTCAGAAGAGTAGCAGCATCAGATTCTGCTTCCCATCCGTTCATCTCTGCAAATTCACCTTCCAGTTCGCTGGCACGGATACCGTCTTCATCAGTGAAGTCCGCTTTTGCATAGATAGCATCTTTTTCTTTCATGATCTCATACAGTCTCTTGTTACCCATGATAACAGTATCCAGAACTGTATATGCATCATATTTGAAGTGATCCTGCTGCAGGAAAGAAAGACGCTGGCCCGGAGTGATAACAACGTCACCGTTGGTAGGCTCTAACTGTCCGGAAAGGATTTTAAGGAATGTGGACTTACCGGCACCGTTTGCACCGATGAGACCGTAGCAGTTGCCCTCAGTAAATTTGATATTTACATCTTCGAAGAGGGCCTTTTTACCTACGCGCAATGTAATATTGTTTGCTGAAATCATATCATACCTCTTTTTCGTGAAATTATTGTTTTGCAGTAACTGTCCGGCAGATTGTTTATGGAAAACGTATCTTTCGCAGGAAACAGTTACATTATTTCCTATTATATAAGTTACAACCGCTTATCATTGTACCGTAAATTGGGAAATTTGCAACTGTTTTTTGCTTTTTTGGGTTCTTTTATTTACAAAAAAAAGAAGCACTGTTATAATATAGAATAAATATAGCCTCTTGACAGACAGAAATATGAGGCATTGATATGACAGAAATAACGATTACTGTTTCCATTGTTTTATGCAAAACAGCGATGTGGACAGTAAAGGATAATTAATTTTAGAGAGGTTGCAAAGACTATGTTTATTACAAGAGAGTGCGATTATGCAGTTCGAGTGGTACGTGCGCTTTGGGGAGAGAGCAGACTGAGCGTATCCGATATCTGTGAGAAAGAAGCAATCACAGCTCCTTTTGCCTATAAGATCCTGAAGAAACTTCAGAAGGCAGAGATCGTGAAGGGATACAGAGGCGTACATGGTGGTTATTCTCTGAACAGGGGACTGGATGAGCTGACTTTATATGAGGTTTATTCAGCGATTGATCCGGATATGTTTATCATCGAATGTCTGGATCCGAAATATAACTGTGTCAGAGACGGACAGGATGGATTACCATGTCTGGTACATAGAGAATTGTTATCTGTACAGGATGAACTGATAAGTCTCCTTAAGAGAAAAACAATACAGCAGATCATGGAGGAGGCGTAGAGCCTCCTTTTTTTACTTTTATCTGCCTGATTTGTCCGAAATTTGGCATATCTGCATAATGTTAGTTATATGTAACTCGAAAAATGCACATATTTGCTACTGAAATAACAGAAAATCCCTGCTTTGTACCTCAGAAGATACAAAATATGTCAAAACAAATTGGACACAGGCAGAAGATTATGTTATAATCTACAATGAAATTTGAGGTATATTTTACTTATGCCTTGAAATAAATAATTAATTTTCATCAACCTTTAAGGAGGAAAAACAAACTATGGCAAGAAAGATGAAAACCATGGATGGTA
>ENA-ORTN01001161-ORTN01001161.1-human-gut-metagenome-genome-assembly--contig:-NODE-1161-length-27144-cov-3.820776_pt1 | contig 27144 bp, 26 predicted proteins | sample MGYA00242070_ERZ509189 | MGnify/ENA primary metagenome ERZ509189 (study PRJEB26280, sample SAMEA2338821) | human gut metagenome | biome: human gut; feature: human-associated habitat; material: faeces...
CATCATCGGCTGCGCCGGGAAGTAGTCGTCTGCTACGCCGTCGCTCATCAGCATTAATATGTCTGATCTGCCGCGGCTTATTCTTGTTTTCCGGGCGGCTGCGTCCTCGGAAACTGTCCTTTCGGACAGGAATTCCGTTTCGCCGGAATACGCGCCGCTGTCCGCCTCGCCCATCAGCCGCAGGCACTTGGAGTGCTCCGCCCGGGTGTCGATGGCGCAGATACAGCCGTCGCCGATCTGAAGCGTGACGACGAAGCGCTGCCGCTCGCCGTTCACCTCCACCGGGACCGCCACCGCGGCAAGGAAAGTGCTCCCCATGTCCGCCAGGGTGGGATTCCTGCCCAGCACCCTGACATAGCTCCCGTCGGAATAAAGGCTGCCGAGCTTCTGTATCACCGCGTCGAAAGCCGCCACCGCGGACTTCCGGATAAGCGCTGCGAACTCGCCGCACGCCCCAAGGAACTCCTCCCCGGACATGTCGCCGGCAAGCTTCGTCCTCAGTCCCCGGTCCCGGGAAAACATCTCCGGTATCTCGTTCCGGAGGTATTCCACCGCCGCCTCGCAGCTGACCCTCGCGCCGATACGCGAAAGCTGCTTGGAGCCGGCTCCGTCCGCAACAACTGCGATAAAGCATCCTTCCGCCACGGCAGTTTCGAACCAGTCGTCGCAGTTGGTGCCCTCGTGCTTATGCTTTTTTCCGCGGACTCTCGCACCGATAATCTCGCCGACTCCCGTCCGGGTGCGCTTGCAGTGGTACTCCGTGTGGAGCTCCGTGCCGTTCTCCGCCACAGTTCTGTATCGCCAGAGGGAGGCCGTGTGCCGCATTACATCGCGGTCCGACATTTTCTCCGGGGCGCTTTCCCCGGCGGAGCCTTCGTCCGGCGAGGACTCCGGTGTGGATTCCTCCACGGGGGCTCCGGTGTTTTCCGCAGCAGGCTTTGTTACCTGCCCGGAAGTGTCCTGCACCGTGGATTCCGTATCAAGCTCCTCCGGCTCTGCACCGTGGAGCATATTGTCCTGTCTGTCCATAATTCCCCCGATCAGGGAACGATCGCGAATCCCTGGGGAGGCGGCGGAAGCTGTATCGCCTCTCCGGGCTTGGCGTCAATGCTCTTGGAAGAAGCCTTGATCGAGCCGGACACCCACGCGAAGAACGCCGCCAGATCTCCGGCGGTAAGGTTGTTCATCATCAGCACGTTGCTGGTGATCTTTCTGAGGGTGTTGGTATTGGCGTTCGCACCGGCAGCGCATGCGATGATGTTGCTGGTGGAAACATGCTTTAACGCCTCGATACCATCGTCGAGGTTATCCGTAGGAGTTCCGTCCGTCAGCAGGAACACCAGTGGCTTCCAGTCGCCCTTCTGGGTGGGGGTGGAAGTGCGCACCTCGTTCTTTATGCAGTCCGCCAGGACAGTGAGCGCGCCGCCGAGGGCGGTGGCTCCGCCTGCGGTGAGCTCCGGCTCCTTGAAAAGCATGAGTTCCGTCAGGGGGGATATCTGCCGGGCGGTGCTGTTGAATGTTATGACTGAGAGGCATGCGGTTTCCAGAGCCTGTGGGTCGCCCTTCAGCTCGCTGAGGAGCGCCTTGATTCCCTGCTTTACCGCCTCAATCGGTTCGCCTGACATGGAACCGGAACAGTCAAGCAGCAGGTATACCGGCAGCCTTCTGATATAATCTGACATAATCGACCTCCGAACTTTGCCGCGAAAAGCGGCTGAAATCCTGCGCGAAAACGCGCAAATCAAACGAATAAAACGAATAAAGAGATCCCGTGCAGAGTGGGTAAATTTTACATTTACACAGCCTGCTCATAGATAATTATAACCTAAAATCTCCATTATGTCAATAGATATTTTGAAACATTTAACTAAAGGGAACACTTGTATAAACATCGATAACAGTCGATTTCAGCCAAACAAAAAGGGGAGCAAAGCTCCCCGGATCGTTCCTGTATTAATCTGCGATGATGTCCTCGAACACCGCCTGGCACGCTTTCGCGAGATCCTGGGGAGTAAGCTCCAGCTGAGCGCCGAGCTTTCCGCCGCTGACGATGATCTGCTCAAAATCCTGCGCGGAACTGTGAATGACCGTCTTGTACTGCTTCTTCATTCCGATAGGGGTGCAGCCGCCGCGGATATATCCCGTGACCGCGTTGATGTCCTTGACATGCACCATCTCCAGGGATTTCTCCCCGACTGCCCGGGCGCACTTCTTCATGTCCAGCTCCTTGTCCACCGGGAGCGCGAACACATAGTAGTTTCCGCTCTTTCCCTTGGTGACGAGGGTTTTCAGGCAGCTGGCGCAGTCCTCCCCGAGGAGTTCCGCGATGTGCACTCCGTCGATGAACTCGTCGCACTCATAGGTGTGTACTTTATATGGCAGCTTGAGCTTGTCAAGCATGCGCATTGCGTTTGTCTTTATCTCTTTTTCCTTTGCCATGGTAACTCCAATACTACATTATTATATGGGTAAGCCGCGAAAATAACGGAGGGAATTCTCCCTCCGCCACAGTCTGTGAATTCTTTTCAGGTCTCAGCCTGATCAGATCTCGTCATCGTCCTCTTCGAGGACCTCGCAGATAGCCTTGTTTCTTGTGAGGAAAAAAGCAACTGCGGCAGCCGCTATAGCAGCCAGACCAACGATTCCTGCGATAACAACAAGCTTCTTAGACATAATAAAATCCTCCTTTAAAATCAGCGCTGATATCTTGCGGCAAGCTCGGAAATGCTGTTGTCATTAGTCGGCTCGCCGATCGCGTTAAACTTCCATTCGCCGTTATACAGATAGATCTCGCCGAAGATCATCGCGGTCTTGCCCTCGTAGTTCTCGGAAAGATTATACCTGCACAGCTCCACACCCTTATCTGCGTCCACAAGTCTGATGAACGCATTCTTGATCATACCGAAATGCTGCTTGCGCTGCATTGCCTGATAAATATTTACCGTAAACACGATTTTGGAATATGTGCTGCCCAGCTTGGGAAGCTCCACAAGGATCTGCTCGTCGTCGCCGTCCCCGGCGCCGGTAAGATTGTCGCCCATGTGGTGTATCGCACCGGACTGATGGGTCAGGTTGCCGAAATATACTACGTCCACCGGACCGTTGAGCTTTCCGGTCTGCGCGCTTATGAGGAATGCGGAAGCGTCGCAGTCGATATCCTCATGTCTTGAGAAAAGCGAGAACTTTCTGGGAGCCTCGTCCCAGCCCAGTCCGACAAGTATCGTCTTTAAACCTGTATTGCCCTTGGTAAGGTCAACCTTCTGACCTTTCTGAAGATTAACGGACATATTTTTACCTCCGTGGTCATTGATTCGTTTTGTCAAATATGAATGCGCCATCTATAATATACCACATATTTCAATAAAAATCAAGTGTATTTTCATGCAGCAGTGAAAAAAATCCCCGGAGATTCAACGACTCGAAAACCGCATAACAGCGCCGATGTTAAGTTGTGTTGACAGATTTCCTGCTCAAATTGGTAGACATTCGGGCGCGGCTGTGGTATAATTCAGTCACAATACAAAAAGGAAACGAGGTAATATATCATGGATTTTCCCCAGAAACTCATGGAGCTGAGGCGCTCCCACGGACTGTCCCAGGAACAGCTGGGCGAGAAGATAGGAGTTACACGCCAGACCATATCCAAGTGGGAACTCGGTCAGACCACCCCGGAAATGGAGAAGCTTGCGGCACTCAGCGACCTGTTCGGTGTTTCCGCCGATGAGCTTATCCGTGGTACTGCGCCCTCCCGGTCAGAGAAGTTCCAGGAAAGCAAGTCGGCTTACCAGCGGCTGTCGTTTGAATACAAGAGCAGCCGCACTTTCCGTGGGATTCCGCTGGTGCATGTGAATGTCGGCGCAGGAAGGTGCACCGCCCGTGGGATACTCGCGGTAGGCAACAAGGCGTTCGGAGTGCTGTCCGTGGGATTCCTCTCGGTGGGAGTGGTTTCCTTCGGGCTGTTAGCCGCCGGATTGCTGGCGTTTGGCTCCCTCGCCCTGGGGCTGCTGTCTTTCGGCGCGGTTTCCGCCGGGGTGGTCGCATTCGGCGGCGCAGCATTCGGCGTAATAGCACTGGGCGGACTCGCCGTAGGGGTGTACTCCTTGGGAGGTGCGGCGGTGGCGTCCGAAATCGCCGCCGGAGGATTCGCCCAGGCGAGAATCGCCATCGGCGACAGCGTGCACGGGCTTGTGGAGATACGGGACGCAATCCCCGGGGAGCAGGCGCGTGAGATAATATCGAAATACTGCCCGTTCACACCAAAATTCCTCGCGGACATATTCTCGGCGCTGGCGGAGAATCTGCACACAATGAACTGACCCACGCCCGGCAGCAATGCCGGGCGTTACTGCTATTGACTTCCTCCGGGGGTTATGCTAAAATATTGACAGAGGTGATATTCATGCACAGCAGCATTTACCCCGTACTGGCGGCGCAGACCCGGCTGCCATTCTATCTTTCCGGAGCCGGGATCTCCGACCCGGAATACCATGTCGTACGACCGGACGGGCTGGTTTCCTGCCAGATACTCTTCACCCGGAGCGGCAGCGGAGTGCTCCGCATTGACGGCAGGGAGCTTCCACAGACCCCCGGCAGCCTGTTCTTCCTCGCCCCGGGAGTTCCGCACGAGTACTTCCCGGACGGCGGCGGAATGTGGGAAACCGCCTGGGTGGTGTTCCGGGGAGAGTACCTCCGGGAGCTGGTCGCCGGCATGGGATTCTCCGCCTGGAAAGCGGTCAGCGGCGTGGACCTTTCCGGGTGCGAGCGCATTTTCAGCCGGATAATGTCCGCGGCGGCGGATCCGCTTTCCGGCGGCGAGCGCTGCTCCGTGCTGGTGTACGAATACCTGATGAAGGTGCGTTCCCTGCTGTTCGGGGATTCCCGGGAGGGCGGACTGACCGCCCCGGCGGTACAGTACATGGACGAAAACTTCAGCCGGGATATCACCCTGGAGGAACTGTCGCAGCTGTGCGGAGTGTCCCTTCAGCACTTCTGCCGGGTATTCCGGCGCCAGATGGGAATGCGCCCGATGGAATACCTCGCGCAGCGCAGGGTGGCTGAGGCGAAGCGCCTGTTGAGCACCACGGAATACAGCGTGACGGAGATTTCCCGAATGACCGGCTACAGCACGCCCACCTATTTCGGCACCGTATTCCGGCGCTATGAGGGAATTTCCCCCTCCGAATGGCGGAGGATATCCCCGGCGCTGTGATGTTCATATTTTGATAGTCGCGCAAATATTTGAGATTGAAAAACGCTCCCGGGGGCGCTATACTGTAATTACAGCGAAACGTACCTGAAAGGAGCGTTATAATGAAACTCAGAAAGATAGCGGCGGCTGCGGTATGCGCGGCGGCTGTGGCAAACTCTTTTATACTGCCTGCGGCGGCAGAACAGGAGGCAGATCCCATGAACATAGTTATAGACGGCAACAATGCCAACACCCTTGAGAACATGCTCTACCGCGGCGTGGGAATGGTCAGCGGAAACAACTCCTCGCGGCTTCTGCTGGACTACAAGGCGGAGAATCCCGAGGCGTACTGGGAGATCATGAACTACATGTTCGGCAGGCAGGGGCTGGAGATATCGCACCTCAAACTGGAAATGGGCTCCGATGTGAACTCCTCCTCCGGTACCGAGCCCTCCGTCAAGCGCACCGAGGACGAGCCTGCGGACGTGACCCGCGGCGCCGGATACCAGCTGGCTGCGGACGCGAAATCCATCAACCCGGACCTCACGCTGGATTTGCTCTGGTGGAGCGAACCGTTGTGGGTCAGCAGCTCCGAGGACGTGTACGCGGCACGCTACAAGTGGTACAAGGAAACCCTGGACGCGGCGTACGCCACCTACGGCATTCAGTTCGACTATGTTTCCGCGACCCAGAACGAGCGCGGCCGTGACAACGACTGGGTGAAGTACCTCTCCCAGCACCTGAAATCCGAAACCGACTGCCCCTACGACTACTCCAAGATTAAGATAGTTGCCGGTGAGGAGGTCTGCACCTGGCAGGCTGCCTCCGAAATGCTCAAGGATATCAAGAGCGGCGACACCAGCCTTGCCGACAACATCGACGTACTCGGCAGCCACTACACAAGCAGCTCCAACGAGCAAGCCCAGACCCTCGCCCGGGAATACGGCAAGGAACTTTGGTTCAGCGAGGGCAGCTCCCCGATGGCGTATTCCGAGGGCTCCTGGAGATTCGACGAGGGCAACTCCGGTCTGACTGGTATCAATGGCGCTCTGGATATCGCCAACCGCTACCTCTCCATGTATCCCCAGGGCGGAATGACCCTGTGTCAGTTTCAGCCGGTCATCGCGGCTTATTACGACGGCGTATGCTACTGCCAGAAGCAGTTCATCAACGCCTGCGACCCCTGGAGCGGCTACTACACCCTCGACAGCGGATTCTTCATGATGTTACAGTTCACCCAGTTCATGGACAAGGGCTGGAGCTACATCGACGGCGCATGCTACGCTGACGGAGTTCCCGGCGGCGATGGTCATGCCATCGTGGACGCAACCTACAGCTACATCACGCTGTGCAGCCCGGACAAGTCGGAGTATTCCACAGTCATCACCAACACCACCGCAGAACCCATCACCTATGACATCACGGTTTCCGACCTGGACGCCGCAGGTAAGGAGATACACCTGTGGGAGACCCGCGGTCCCGACGGCGGAGCCTATGACGAGAACTACTTCAAGAATATCGGCGAGGTAACTCCCACCGAGAACGGCGGAAGCTACACCTACTCCGTGACTGTTAAGCCCTATTCTATCCTCACCGCCTCCACCATCGGCCTCACCCCGGCGGAATACCACAAGGCGGACGCTTCCGAGCGCACTATCCTGGAGCTTCCCTACACCGATGACTACGAGTACGCAGACTACCCGGCGGATTACCTCTCCTCCCGTGGCAGCGCTCCCCGGTACACCACCGACGAGGGCGGCGCGTTCGAAGTAGAGAACGGCATGCTGGTTCAGCAGATAACTCCCGACCTCAAGGCAAAGGAGTGGGGCTGGACTCCCGACCCGACGACGAATTTCGGCGACGACCGCTGGTACGACTACAGCGTGTCCGCTAACGTGACCTACGCCCCCTCCGAGAACAAGGAGAGCAACTACGCCGGCGTGGGACTGCGCTACACCCAGGGCAACGCCGGAGCCAGCGGCTACTGGCTGAAGCTCACGGAAGGCGGCAGCTGGAGCCTGTGGGAGAACAGCGACGTTCTCAAGAGCGGCACTACCTCCGCGGACACCTCCGCTCCGGTCGCACTCAAAATCGAAGCAGTCGGCAGGACTGTACGCTGCTGGGCAAACGACGAGCAGCTGTGCGAATACACCGCCGAGGGTACAGTCCTTGGTGCAGGACGCGCAGCGTTCTATTCCTCCTATGACCGAAACGGATTCGACGACCTGGTGATCGCGCCTGCCGAGGGCGGAAGCGCCTATATCACTCGTGTGGACAACACCGATCTCGCATTCAGCTACGCCGGCGAGTGGGAACACAACACCATGTCCAGCTTCAAGAACTACAAGCGTACTCTCTCCACCGGTAAGGAAGGAAGCAGCTTCACCGTGGACTTCAACGGCACCGGGATCGCGCTGACCGGCGGCGGAAGCGGCGCCACAATCAGCTGGAGCGTGGACGGCGGCGATGCGCAGGAATACACCTTCGGTAAGAACAGCGTGCGCAAGGCGAACTTCCTTCTGGACGGACTGGCGGACGGCGCGCATACGCTTTCCGTGACCGTGGTTGACGGAAAGTACAACATCGACGGCGCGGAGATCACCGGCGGCACGGTATACACCGCGAAGCAGATCGACCACTCCGCCAGCGTGCAGCCGGCTTCCGGGGAATCCTCCCAGACCCGGGAAGCCGCGGCTACGCAGGAGCAGTCCGCTGCTGACGGCGCCTCCAACGGGGATTCCGACAGCAATGGCGGATTCCCGGCAGGCGCTGCTGTAGGCATCGGCGCGGCAGTCGTTGCAGCAGCCGGAATCGGTATCGGTATCGGCGTCAGCAGGAAAAAGAAGAAACAGTAATGATCAATTCGGAATTAAGGTGTCCTGCTTCGCAGGACGTATAAAAAAGGGGCTGCAATTTTGCAGCCCCTTTCATATTATTATATCATTTCTTTATCGTCTGATCAAGATGGAGTATCAGCGCACGTCTGGTGACTATCCCACACATGCAGCCCCTGCCGTCCACGATGGGAACGTAGTTCTGCTCCAGCGACCGGGAAATCAGCTCCTCCAGGGAAGCGTAGATAGGCAGCGGCGAGCAGAAATTCGGGCGGAATATCTCCGAAATGCGGTACTTCTCGTGCGCCTTCATCTCCGTAGTTCCCACGGCGAGGATATGCCGCAGGAAGTCGCCCTCCGTCACGCTGCCGAGGTATACGTCCTGGGCGTCCAGCACCGGGATAGAGGTGTAGCGGTGGTATTTCATTATCTCCAGCCCCTGACGCACCGTGTCGTCCGCGTGGACTGCCGCGACGGATACTTTCGGTATCATTATCCGGGCGATGTTCACCTGTACTTCTTCGTTTTCGTCTGGCATAGGGTTCTCCTTTATTCAGCAATGCCGCCCCGGTAAGGGGCGGCGCTTTTGTCAATAGACCTCGGTACCGCTGTAGTAGTACGTCAGTATCTGCTTGTAGTCGTAACCCAGGTAGGTCGCAAGCGCGTTCGCACCATTCTGGCTCATTCCGACGCCGTGGCCGTAACCGTAGGTCGTGAACGTGAACATATCCGTTCCGGGGTCGTAGGCGATATCGAACGAACTGGAGCGCAGGCTGAATCCCATGATCTTCTCGCGGAACACCCTGCCGGTTATCTTCACGGAATTTCCGCTGCTGTCGGTATAGCTGTGGTAGCCGCCGACGCTCATCTGACCGACGTAGTTGCCGTCAATGCGGTTCTCGATGGTGAGCCAGCCCGAGGGATCCCCGGTCAGCTCTATCCCGGTCTTGTCGAGCACGTTCTGCTTTATCTCCGCGGAGGAGAACTGCGCCGTCTTTCCGTAATTCGGGTCGTACTGCGCGTCCAGGTCGCAGAATCTGCTCTCGAGGTAGGGGTAATCCGTGCCCCACACGTTCATGCTGGAAGCCGTGTATCCGGCGGAGGAGGCGGAATACACCGCCTGTATCAGTGCGCCGTTGTAGTATATTCCCCTGCCGATGACGGATTCCACCAGCACCTCGACTGAATCAGATACGCTGCTGGCAAGTCCCACGCTGGGGTAAGTACCGTACTCGTTGCAGAACCTGACGTAGGTATACGCCGCGACTGCCTGCGCCTTGATGGCTTCGGGGGCGAACGTGTGACCTACCTCGTGCTGCGTGATCTTCCCGACGATCTCCAGCGCGCTGCCGGAAACCACGCCGCCATTTGCACGGACGTAGAGCACCTCGCCCGTCACGTCAGCCGCCGGGGAATCCTCCGGCTCGGTTTCGTCCGGCTGGTCGTCGGAAGCCGTGGTATTATCCGGCTCCACCGGGATACCTCCCTGGGTGGCGGCGGAAGTCGTGGTCTGCACCGTCGTCGGGGTTGTCGTAACCACGGTCTGCCGCGGCTCCGTGGTCGTGGCCACGGGAGCCGCGGTAGTGACCTCCGGCTCCTCGGTGGGCTCCTCCGGGGGCGAAATGATGATTTCCACGGTGTCCTCAGATGTGCCGGCAGCTTCCCCGGTGACCTCCGTGGGATCCGTTATTCCATCGCCGCGGAAGCTGTATGTACTCTGCACCATCTTGCTGGACAGCGACAGCGGAGCCATCTCCATCAGATCCACAGTGATAAGCCCGGAGCTTGTTTCGTCCGGCACCAGGAAGTCCAGCGTACCCTGACCGCCTGCCTCGCCGATGTCGTCCTCCATGCCCTCCGCCTCGGCGGTGGAAGCCGGAATATCCTGGCTCATTGCCTCGCCGCCGACCGTGCCGGTGACTCCGCAGACGAACATGTAGCTGCTGCCTATAAGAAGCGCCACGCCCGTTTTCACAAGTGATATTTTCATTAGACCTCCATTACTGGTAGTTCGCAGGATCGTCCTCCAGGCCGTTCTTCTTGATATACTCATCGATTCCCGGAACGAGGGAAGTATCCCATGTTCTGCCCTTCCACTTGTCGCCGAAGGCGTTGTTGTAGGCATCAAAATACTTCACGCTGTTCTTCCAGGTGATCTTGGAGGTATCCACCTCCGGGCTTTCATTCTCGCGAACCTTTCTCGCAACGATGACAAGGCGCAGGTCCTCGAATCCGGTGGAGCCGTCGCAGGTGGAGAGCGTTAGCAGCTCGTCGCCGTATTCCACGTCAACGCCGGTATTGTACTTGCTGCGGTCCATTACCTCGAGTATGTACTTGTAGAACTCGTCGCTGTTCTTGAAGTAGACGTACTTGGTGTAGTCGAACACCTCGCCGTGCTCCTCGTTGGTGTTGATGATGAACACGGAGATTATCTTGTACCTGTTGTCCTGGTAAAGGGTGTTGAAGTCGATTACCGGGGTCTCCTTCAGGAAGTCGATGTTGTTATTGTAATTGTTCAGCGCCGCGAACTTGTATCTGTACAGCATGTTGTGACCGTACAGTATGGTGTTGTTGGGCATTTCGTTCGGTCCGAACTTACCCTCGTAGTCAGTGAAGATTGTGCCGGCGAACTCGTCCTCCTTGTTAAAGTTGTGGTGGAGGTAGAAGAGGTTGTCGTCGCCTTGCACAACGGGGTAATCCACATTAGTGCCGTTGATGGTGATCCAGCCGACAAAATCGTTGTTCGCGTCGTAATACGCGGCGTATTCCTCGTTGATGGAGCCTTCCGGCAGGTTATCTATCTGCTGCTGAGTGGGCGCGTTGGCGTTCACGACCACCTGCTGGCCGTCCTGAATCACGGTTTCGCCGTTGCTGGTGACAATCTGATCAAGTCCGTCGTTCTCCGGGGCGAAAGCCAGCGAGATGAAGTGCACCGCGATTATCACGACGGCGCCGATGAGAAGCACCAGGGAAAGCAGGAATATGATCTTTCTTGCGACCTCGCTGCTGTCGTCGCCCTTGCAGGGGATAAGTCCCGTTACAAGGCTCTGACCGAAGCTCTGCTTTTTCTTCTTGCGCTTTTTCTTCTTATTGTTCGGGGACAGTCCCATATCCATTTCTGCCATTAGTCAATCTCTTCCTTTCAGAATCGCTGATTTTATTCATCGGATTTATCCGCTTCCGCCGATCCGGTGGAATAGGAGTAGTCAAAGATCATTGCCGGATCCCACTTCCTGCCGCCCCAGGAGCCGCCGTATACCCTGTAGTAGTAGTCGAAATACAGCGGATCGGGATTCTCATACGCCTTATCGACATCTACCGTCGGATCCTCGCCCTCGCGGACTTCCCTGCCGAAGATCACCCAGCGGCAGTCCACGGTGTAATCCAGAATGCAGGTGGAAAGCGTGATGAGGTTGTCGCCGTACTGAAGATCGACGTCCGTGAAGAAGGTGGTACGGTCAAGTATCTGCGCGATGTAGTTGTCGAACTCCGCCTTGGTCTTGAACTTCCTGCCCTGGAGGTAGTAGAACACCTCACCGTCCTCTTCCTGGGTGTTGACCAGCATTCCGGCGAAGATCTTGTAGGTCTTGTCGTGGTAGAGGGTGTTGAAGGTGATCGTGGGGTACTTCTTGTACCAGTCAAGTCCGTTATCCTTGCCGTAGCGGTAGTTGAAGTATCTCGTCAGCTTGGCGAAATACTCGCCGGTGACAACGTTGTGACCGTAGAGTATCGTGTTCGCCGGGGTATTCTGCGGCGTGATCTTCTCGCGGTAATCCGCAAAGACGGTGCCGGTCTTGCTGTAGTCGCCGTTAAGGTTGTGATCCAGGTAGTAGGCGTTGTCGTCCCCCTGAACTACCACGTTGTCAATGAAGGGATCGTCCGGGTCGCCCATGGTTATCCAGCCGATGACGTCCTTGTTCTGCTCGAGAAGCGGCAGGAACTTTTCGTTCACCTCGGGGTATTCCTCGGCAAGCTCGTCCTGCTTGGTCTGATCGACGGTGACCGTCGCGGAGCCGTGGTAAATATCGCTTATCTGCTGGTTGAACTTTCTGTCCTGGGCGTCGCTGCCGTAGAACGAGATTATCGTCACCAGCGAAACGACCAGCACGACCGCCGCCGCCAGGAAAATTATCTTCCGGATTATCTCGACGGGCTTGTCGCCTTTCCAGGGAATAAGGTATTTCGCGATCCGCAGAAATATGCTTTCCTTCTCAACAAAATTTGCCATTTTGCACTATCCTTTCGGGAATATCATAAACTGAGCAGCTTTCTCTTGTCCCACTCGCATATGCCGTTCCAGGAGGATGCGCCGTACATACGCTGATAGAACAGCGTGAACAGGCGCGGATTCTGGTTGACCTTTGCCACGGTGACATCGACGGATTCGCTCTCGCCGGGTCTTACCTTCCTTGCGAAGAGCACCCATCTGGTTTCAACGCTCCTTCCGAGGGGCCACAGGCATGTGGACAGCGTGAGAAGCTGGTCGCCGTAGGTCAGGTCCACATCGGTGAAGAACCAGCTGCGCTCCATAACTCCGGTGACGAAGCTGTTGAAATCGTCCTTGCCGCTGAACCTTGTCCTGTCAACATAGTCGAACACCTCGCCGTATTCCGACTGGGTGTTGGCAAGTATTCCGGCGAATATCTTGTAGGTTGCGCAGCCGCCGTCGGGAGTGGCAAGCATTACGGTGGGGTGCACCTTGTAAAAGGCAAGCGGCTCGCGGCTGGAGCCGTTCGGAACGTAATGCGTCACATGTGCGAAGAACTCGCCGCTTATCATATTATGCCCATAGAGTATGATATTATCGTCAGTTCCGTCCCACCTGTTCTTATAGGAGGAGAACACGGTGCCGGAAATGCTGTCGTTCTTGAAGAAATCGTGCTTCAGATAGTAATCGTTGTCGCTGGACTGTACCACAACGTTGTTTACGCTTGTTCCGGTTATCTTTATCCACGCCCGGGTATCCGCGTTGGTGGATTTCAGATCCGTCCAGTTGGGGTAGATCGGCGTGTTCTCCAGAGGAGTAACGTTGATCTCCTCGGATTCAGCCTCGGTTGTGGCTCTGGTGCTTGTGTTGAACGGGTCGTAGTTCGGATCCACGTTGACGAGGTCGTCATTGCCCACGCCGCCGATGTTAGCGATATCGGAGTTGGTGTTCTTGTCGCTGCCCATGCTCCAGAGCTGCCACCCGAGGAATCCCAGGGTGACAACGAACACGAATATCGCAACGATGAGCACCACCTTGCGTACCTTCTCGCCCGGCTCGTCGTCCGTCTGCGGAAACGCAGCAATACAGAACCGCTGCCAGCCGGATTTGGGTCTGCCCTTTATCTTGTCCTGCTTCCTGCGTGGGTGCGGCTCGGAGTAGAAATCCAGCTTGTCCACCGCGATATCACGCGAAGCAGAGGTATTTTTCTTCTTAGGCTTGTCTGTGTAGTTTGCCATAATGTTCCCCCTGACTTATGCCTTTATCTTTCTGAGAAGCAGCTCCAGCGCCTTATGCGCCGCCTGCGCCCTGACCTGCTCCCGGTCCCCGGGGAACAGGAATCGCTCCCCCCGGCAGCCGTCCGCGCCGCTCACTGCTATGCACACCTCACCGACAGGGTGCTCCGCGCTTCCGCCGGTGGGACCTGCCACGCCGGTGGTGGAAACGGCGAAATCCGCGCCGGAAAGCTTCCGCACGCCGTCCGCCATCGCCTCAGCGCACTGCACGCTGTACTCGGTGTATTTCTCGAAAATGCCGCTGTCTACGCGCAGCAGCTCGTGCTTTATCCTATTTGAATATGAGCACACGCCCAGCTCTATCACCGCGGAGCTCCCCGAAACGGAGGTCACCGCCCCGGAGATCATGCCCCCGGTGCAGCTTTCCGCCGTGGATATCTTCACTCCCCGGGCGGCACACTCCGCGACGATATCCGCCGCCAGCGCCGAAATTCCGCTGTATAGTTCCCCGTTAGTCATATCACATATCCAGATCAACGGTGCGCTGACCGTATCTGAATTTCTTCACCTCGGTTTCCCGTACCGCCTTTTCGATCAGCGGCTCAAAGTCGAAGGATTCCTCCGCCTTTACGATGTCCTCCATGGTGGGGCGCGTCTTGGGGTGCTTGGGTGAAAACACCGTGCAGCAGTCCTCGTAGGGCAGCGTAGAAATATCGAACGTGTCGATGTGTCTGGAAATATCCACGATCTCGCGCTTGTCCATGCCGATCACCGGACGGAACACCGGGTACTCCGCCGCCGCATTGGTGCAGAATATCGCCGGGAGGGTCTGGCTTGCGACCTGCGCAACGCTCTCGCCGGTGATTATCGCGCCGTAGTCGTTCTCGGCGCACACGCGGTTCGCTATCTTCACCATAAGTCTGCGCATGAGCACCGTGAAAAGCTCCTCGGGACAGTTGTCGCGCAGCGCTTCCTGGAGTTCGGTGAAGGGAACGCAGTAGAATATGATATCACCGCACCAGTCGGTGAGCTTCTCGCAGAGCGCCTCGACCTTCATGCGCGCACGCTCGGAGGTGTAGGGAGGGCTGACATAGTGTATGCAGTCCACGATAAGTCCGCGCTTCGCCATCATGTAGCCTGCGACCGGGCTGTCGATTCCGCCGGAGAGCATGAGCAGGCTCTTTCCGGAGCTTCCGACGGGCATTCCGCCGGCGCCTGGAATCCTCAGTGCGCTGAGGTAGGCGCCGTTGTCGCGTATTTCCAGTCTTACCCTCACGTCCGGCTCGTGTACGTCCACGCCGATATTCGGGAACGCGTCGAGGATAACCGCGCCAAGCTCCTCCTGTATCTCGGGGGTCTTCATCGGGAACGCCTTGTCGCTGCGCTTGGACTCCACCTTGAATGTACGCGCGCCCTCCAGCGCCTCCCGGAGGTATTCCGGAGCGTTCTCAGCGATGACCCTGAAATCCTTCGGGAACACCGCGCAGCGCTGTATCGCGCTTATGCCGAATATCTTCTGGAGCCGGTTTATCACCTCGTCGATATCCGCGCCCTCCGGCGGCGTGATGTAGATGGTGGACTGTCTGCGGTAGAATTCGAAGGTGCCGAGCTTCTTCAGGCGGCGCTTTATGTTCTTCTGGAGCATGTCCTCAAATGTGGACTTGTTCAGTCCCTTGAGGGCTATCTCTCCGTATTTTACAAGTATTATCTCTTTCATCTGTTCGTTTCCTTTATATCATTTTCTGCGGAATCTGGCAATGCCAGCCTTTATGCCCTCCAGCAGGGCGTCTATGTCCGCTTCCGTCGTATCCGCGCACATGCTCACTCTCACGGCGCTGTCCGCGAGCTTGTCCGGAACCCCGAACGCTGCGAGCACTCCGCTGGTCTTGCCCCGGGAGCACGCCGAACCGCTGGAAACGTATATCTCACGTTCCTCCAGCGAATGGAGCATTATCTCGGAACGCACGCCGTCAACGCTGAAGTTCACGATGTTGGGCAGGCAGTCCTCCCCGGAGTTCACGGTGATACCCTCCAGCCCGGACAGTCCGTCCAGAAGGTGCTGTTTCAGTGCGGAGAAGTGCTCCGCCGTGCCGTGGTACGCCCGTACTGCTGCGTCAAGTCCGGCGATCAGTTCGATCGGCTCCGTACCGCTGCGGAGGTTCTTCTGCTGCCCTCCGCCGAGGAGCAGGGGGGAAATGCGTATGCCCTTCTTTATGTAGAGGGCGCCTATCCCCTTGCTTGCGTGTATCTTATGCCCGGAAATGCTGATGAGGTCGCCCTCCAGCGGCACTTTCAGGAATCCCTGCACTGCGTCGATGTGTAAGATGGTTTTGGGATTTTTCTTCTTGACCAGGCGGTAGAGCCGCTTCACATCCACCGCGAATCCGGTTTCATTATTCACCGCCATGCAGCTGAGCATCAGGGTATGTTCGTCCACCGCGTCAGCGAGTGCCTGGACGAAATCCGGGTGATCCTTGGGCGCCAGTCGGACTACCTCGAAGCCCTTCTCCCCGAGCCGGGTCATCACGTTTGCGACGGACGGGTGCTCGATGGCAGTGGTGACTATTCTGTTACCGGTGCGGCGGTAGATATCCACCGCGCCGTTGATGGCGGTATTGCTGCTCTCCGTGGCGCCGGAGGTGAATATTATGTCGCCCTCCCCGAGCTTTGCGAGCAGCGTTTTCTTCGCCGCCGCGATTATCTTCTCCGAGCGTATTCCCATGCCGTGCAGCGAGCTTGCATTACCGAAGCTGCCGCGCATGGCTTCCGTGACCGCTTCCACAGTTTCAGCGCAGGGCTTTGTGGTGGCGGCACTGTCAAGATATGTCATTGTGATTCTCCCTTTTGTTCGCTTGCTTTCTTATTCGCATAGTGATGCATTATATATACTATATCAGTATAGCACAAAATCCCCGGTTTGAACAGTCTTTTTTTGAAATTTTCACTTTTATTTCATTGTGTTTACGGTGAAATAACAAAAGGTTACAAAACGGTTACAGAATTTGCAGAAAAGTTACTGAAAAATGACAATGCAGGAAAATCCGGTTACAATGTTGTCATATATATTGATTTTTTCTCCCGGGGGTGATACAATATATACAGAAAGACAAAGACAACAAATCTCCATATTATTCATGATAAAATATATGATCCTCCAATTACCAAAAGCCCCCGGTCACCCCGGGGGCTTTTGGTGTCGGGCACGCCCGACGGCGAATACGGCCATAGGTACCATTTAATTATTTCGTTTTCACACGAACTATTGCGCGCCATGTATGCTGCACCAAAGTCGGGTACGCCCGACGGCGAATACGCCCATAGGTACCATTTAATTATTTCGTTTTCACACGAACTACTGCGTGCCATGTATGCTGCACCAAAGTCGGGTACGCCCGACAGCGCATACGGCTTTTACCCACAAAATATCCGCACCAGCACAGAATAAAACGAACCCCCGAAGCCGCAAAGCTCCGGGGGTTCATTATAAGGAGAAAATATTAGTCAGCGAACATAGCAGTGGAAAGGTATCTCTCACCGGTATCAGGGAGCAGAACAACGATATTCTTGCCCTTGTTCTCGGGACGCTTAGCCAGCTGGATAGCAGCCCACATAGCGGCGCCGGAGGAGATTCCGACCAGGACGCCCTGAGTGCGTGCAATACGTCTGCCGGTCGCGAATGCGTCGTCGTTGTCAACGGTGATTATCTCGTCGTAGATCTTGGTGTCGAGGGTTTCCGGAACGAAGCCTGCGCCGATACCCTGGATCTTGTGGGGACCTGCCTTGCCCTCGGAAAGTACGGGGGAGGTTTTCGGCTCAACAGCGACCACCTTGACGTTCGGGTTCTTGCTCTTGAGGTATCTGCCGACGCCGCTTACGGTTCCGCCGGTGCCTACACCTGCAACGAAGATGTCAACCTTGCCGTCGGTGTCTTCCCAGATCTCGGGACCAGTGGTTGCTTCGTGAACAGCCGGGTTAGCCGGATTAGTGAACTGGGACGGAATGAATCCGCCGGGGATCTCCTTGGCGAGTTCCTCAGCCTTGGCGATAGCGCCCTTCATGCCCTTTGCGCCGTCGGTGAGCACCAGTTCCGCACCGTAAGCTTTCATCAGGTTGCGGCGCTCAACGCTCATGGTTTCGGGCATTACGATGATTATACGGTAGTTTCTTGCGGCAGCGACGGAAGCAAGACCGATACCGGTGTTGCCGCTGGTCGGCTCGATGATAACGCTGTCGGGCTTGAGTACGCCGCGCTTCTCAGCGTCGTTGATCATTGCGGCTGCAACTCTGTCCTTTACGCTTCCTGCCGGATTGAACAGCTCCAGCTTTGCGAAGATCTTTGCGCCTGCCTGCTCCTCAGCCTCGATCTTGGTCACCTCAAGCAGGGGGGTATGTCCGATGGTGTCTGTAATAGTCTGGTAAACCTTCATAATAAGTTCTCCTTTTCAAATTGTCCGAATTTACTCAGGTGGTGTATGATGATCGGTCGGTCAATACCAACATCACCTATCAGCTTGGTATGATTTTAACACATTTTTTCCGATATGTCAAGGGGGTTTTGAAAATTTTTTTCAGAATTCCCGGGCGGATACTCCGAGATGGCTGTCCAATGCGGAATATTAGGGATTCCCGAGTAATATATCCCCGTAACTAATCATAAGATGTGAAAAAAGACGTCCGCAGACACGCTGCGGATAAGAGGAGAGTGAAAACCACATCATATGACGGGGGTGCGATTTGAATTGAAGAAAGATACAAACGGGGAAATTGATCAGGAAAGATGTGTCACACTCGGACATTACATAGTAGAAAACAACGCGACAGTCCGCGCGGCGGCGAAACACTTCGGGATAAGCAAAAGCACGGTGCACCAGGACATTACCGCCCGGCTGGAGCAGGTGAACAAGCAGCTCCACGACGAGGTAAAATCCGTCCTGGACAAGAACAAGCAGGAACGCCACCTGCGCGGAGGTCAGGCGACCAAGCGGAAATACGCCGAGATCTCCAGAAAGAGAATGCAGCACACATAAAAGCGCGCTCCCCTGCGTATGCAAGGGAGCGTCAGTCTGCCGAAAAAGTCTTACGACTTTTCCGACAGAGTACATCCGCACTACGCGCACTCATTGTCGGCATAGCCGCCAACTCGCACACTTGTGCGGATAGATGTGTTTTTTGCCTCGGCAAAGCTGAGGCAAAAAACGGATTTTAAAAGCTCGCTTCGCGAGCAATTATCTTTTCGAAAACTAGCGCTCCCCTGCGTATGCAAGGGAGCGTTTTCCATATGCCGGAATACGAACGCCGGGGTTTCCGGCAGATTCCTGACGTCAAGTGTCAATATTCTGTTAAGAAACCGTTAAGATTACCACGGAACAAATGCTGAGCCATGCCGGGGAATGTCCGGAAAACGGTATTGTTACCGCATTTGCGGAAAATCCCTGGGGTATTCTGGCGCAGAAACTCGCTTCAAATATTTTCCAAAAACCTCTTGCAATAATATCCAGAATATGGTATTATAAAAACACAGAAAAAAACAGACATTCCGCGCACCGCGCCGAAGGGGAAAAAATCCGGGCGGAACGGAATGACAAAACGGAGGTATAACATGACAAACAGGATCAAGGTTCTTATCGGAAACGACGCTGCGGACTGCGGCATGGCATGGGCAGGGGCTCTGAAGGGCGCCGGAATGTACGCCATCACGCGGCACTGCGACGGAAACGCAGTACTCAGCTCGATCAAGTCGGAGGCGCCGGACGTTGCGGTGCTGGAGGCGAAAATGCCCTACTGCGACGCGGTGGAGGTGATACGCCGGCTCAAGACCGAGAAGAAATACTGCCCCAACGTACTTATCGTTTCTGGGACTGACGATCCCCGGCTGGAGCGCGACGCGATCAACGCCGGAGCCGCAGGGGTGATGGTGAAGCCGGTGGATCCGCAGTATCTGGTGAGCCGTGTGGAGCGGCTGTGCACTCCCTGCGAGGAGCCGGAGGCAGTCCCGGACGAAACCGACCTGGAATGCGCGGTCACTGAGATAATCCACCAGGTAGGAATCCCGGCGCACATCAAGGGCTACCACTACCTGCGCACCGCGATAATGCTCTCCGTCAACAACGACGAGATGATAAACTGCGTTACCAAGCTGCTGTATCCCACGGTCGCGAAGCGCTACCAGACCACAAGCTCCAGGGTGGAGCGTGCTATCCGCCACGCAATAGAGATCGCCTGGGACCGCGGTGACATCGACGTACTCACGCGCATATTCTCCTACACGGTCCACACCTCCCGCGGCAAGCCCACCAACTCCGAATTCATTGCGCTCATCGCCGACCACCTGCGCCTTAAATTCAAATCGCGCAGCAACACCCCCGTCCTCCAGCGCTAGTCGCGGTGCCGCGACAGGCAATACGGGGAAAGGCGCCACGAAATGGAAGCGTTTCCACCCGAACAATGGCGTGCCTTGTACACCGGTCGGGCACGCCCGACAGCGAATACGGGGGAAGGTGCCACAAAGCGAAAGCGTTTTCACACGAACTATTGCACGCCTTGAACGCCACGCCAAACTCGGGTCGGGCACACCCGACAGCGAATACGGGAAAATGAGCCGCAAAATAAAAGCGTTTTCACACGAACAATAGCGTGGCTGAAACAGCACCTTTGAAAGGTTCTGCCACGTCCCACTAGGCACGCATGCCAATATTGAGATATAATAAAGGATATAATAAAGCCGGGCTTCAATGTTAGCCCGGCTTTTGCATATTGGGTGTAATCCCGGTCAGCAGTCCCGGCAGAAGGTGTAGAAAGGCGCGATCTTCCGGAAATCCGCGGCTACTTTCTTAGCCAGCTTGTCGGAGAACATCACCTCCGGGGCGTTGGTGTCGAAGGAAAGCCCGATATTCTTCCTGTCCAGCCATCGACGGAGTTCCTCCGGCTGGTCGGGAAACTTGCTGCGCTTGTACATATCGCCGTAGAGCGTGAATATCTTCTGCTTCTCCACTGCCAGGAATGCCTCCCTGAATGCGGCGTCACCGGCGAGAATACGGCTGCGCAGCGCCTGCATGGAATCCGCTGACGCGCAGTAGAATCCGCAGCCGTAGCTTATCCCGGAAGCACCTATGGAGAAATAGAATCCCGGCAGCGCGTGGTACTGCTCCCGGCTGCGGCTGAAGGTGTACCAGATATGGTCCCGGAAGATGGAATCCGGGTGCAGGCGCATATCCCGGTACAGTCTGGAAATACGGTTGGGATTTATCTCTATCAGAGGATCTATCTTGAGTATCGTCGGGGCAAGTTCCAGAATAAGCTCCTTCATCGGCTCCGTGACATAAGTGCGGTAGTCCTCCTTGTGTGCGTTGAACCACTCCCGGCTGTCGTGCAGGCGGTTTTCGAAAAGAAAATCGACCGATCTCTGTGAAAATTGCATTTTATGCTCCTTATGCAGTGTATTGCAGTAGATTCTGTCTTATTATTACCTTGCAGGACAGTCCTGCGGAAAGAAGGTAATAACATGACAAAACAGACTCCGGCGCAGTTCTTTGAAAAGAACAACGCCGCATTCATGAAATTCGGGAAGATGTTCACCCGAAAGCTGACGGACGAGCAGCTGATATCCGCCCTGGCGGAAAAGGACCTTGAGAAGCTCGCCAAGGTGTTCCGCCTGGTATTCGAAATGCTGGAGGAGAACTCCCCGGACAGCGGCACACAGCTGGCTGCGATGATCTCCGCCTACTCCGGGATCGGGGAGGAGGAGCCGTGAGCGGATTATTCTCCCCCATGCAGGAACAGGCGCTCGGACTGGTGCGGCGTGGCGGACTGCGCCGCATCAACATTCTGGAGGGCAGCGTCCGCAGCGGCAAGACCTGGATATCCGCAGTAATGTGGGGATTCTGGGTGGCTTCCTCCCCGAAGGAGGGAGCCTACCTCATGGCAGGAAAGACCCTGACGACCCTCCGCCGTAACGTCCTGGAGCCGATGTGCGGACTGTTCGGGGATTGCTTCGCCTACAGCCTGAGCAAAAAGGAAGCGCGGCTGTTCGGCAGGCGCGTCTACCTTGAGGGAGCCGCCAACGCCCAGGCGGAAAGCAAGATACGCGGCATGACGCTGAATGGTGCCTACTGCGACGAGCTTTCCCTCTTCCCGGAGGAATTCTTCGCGATGCTGCTGTCGCGGCTTTCCGTCAGCGGAGCGAAGCTCCTCGCCACCACGAACCCGGATAATCCCGGGCACTGGCTGAAGCGGAACTACCTCGACAACCCGGCGCTGGACCTGCTGGACCTTAAATTCACACTGAAGGACAATCCGTACCTGCCGGCGGAATACGTCCGCTCCCTGCGCACGGAATACACCGGGGTGTACTACGACCGGTTCATACTCGGCAACTGGGTCGCCGCCGAGGGCAGAATATACGAGGATTTCTCCGAAAAGTGCCTGATAAGCCCGGAGGAACTCCGAACACGGCTTTCCGCTGCGCCGCTCGTCACATCGGTGGTGGGGGTGGACTACGGCGGAAACAAGAGCGCGAGCGCGTTCGTGCACACCGGCTACGACGCCGGATTCCGGAACGTGTATGTGCTGTCGGAGCACTACGACCGGCGAAACGCTTCCGCGGAGAGCCTGATAACGGCGTTCGCGGATTACATCTCCTCAGAACGGGAGCGCTTCCCTACCCTGGAGATGGCGTGCTGCGACTCGGCGGAGCAGCTGCTGATAAAGAGCTTCCGCAGCGCCGTCAGCCTGGAAGTCCGGAACGCCATGAAGAAGCAGGTGAGTACGCGCATAAACATGGTGAACCGCCTGATATCCTCGGGCAGGCTCCACGTCAGCACGGAATGTCCCCACCTCATCGACGCTCTGAAATCCGCCGTCTGGGACGAATCCAGCATTCACAAGGATATCCGCCTGGACGATGGCTCCACTAACATCGACAGCCTGGACGCGTTCGAATACTCCCTGGAGAGGTTCGAGCGCGAACTGTTCAGGTACTGACGGGCGGTCACGCAGGCAGGAACAATATGGGCGGTCAGTATTGACCGCCCTTTGGCTTGCCCTGTATCAGAAATTACCGCCGTTCCAGCCCCACTGATCTGTCGGGGAATACTTGACGTACATATTGACCGCAGGCACGCCCAGTACCTCGCCGTAAATGCGGCATATCTCCGCGGTCATTCTGTCGCAGTCCGCAGGATTCGCCGTGCCGTAGAGGCTCACCTCCACGAAAGCGGTCTTTTCCGGCTTCTCTCCCCGGAAGTACAGACTGGTGTTCGGCTCAAATCCCACCATCAGCCAGCTTTCGGTCTTGCCGATGATCTTGACAGCCTCACCCAGCGCGGATTTGATCTGCTCCTCCTGTGCCGGGGTGATATCCTGGGAATACTTAGTGTTTATGAATGGCATTGCTGCTCCTTTCTTATGGCAGAATATCATCTGCGCAGCGCACGACCTCGCGGAATTCACGCAGGTCAATGCAGTATCTCGGGTCGTTGTGCTCCAGAGCGTATTTTATATCGGTGGCACTGTGCCAGTCCACGCCGGAGATCTCCTCCTTCTCGTAGCGGAACGTCGTTTCCGACAGATTCCCCTTGAAAAGGAACACCCACTTTATCTCATTGTTCAGGAACCGCTTCCCGTGAAATACATTGTCCTCGCTGACCTTTCTGCGGCACAGCAGGACAAGCTCCGACGGGCGCGCCTTTACTCCTATCTCCTCTCCAAGTTCCCTTATCGCGGCGGAAATAGGGTCCTCACCGGCGTCGATATGCCCGGTGGTGGCGGCGTCCCAGCACCCCGGGAAGCTGTCCTTGTCCTCGGCGCGCTTTTGCAGCAGGAACTCCATGCCGCCAAGCCTGCGCCGTGCCACCCAGATGTGCACGCTGGCATGCCAGTCGCCGTCCCGGTGGATATCTCCGCGGCGCTTCTTCCGCTCTGTCGGCTCGCCGGCGGCGGTCAGTACGTCAAAAAGCTCATCGTCGGAATACATCGCGTACCTCCGTTTCAGTCAAGCTTCCAGTTGATGGGCTGCATTCCGTGCTGCACCAGGAACTCATTCGCCTTAACGAAATGTCCGCAGCCGAAAAATCCGTTATAGGCGGAAAGGGGGCTGGGGTGCGCGCACTGCAGCACAAGGTGATTCGGATTCGTGATAAGTCCCGCCTTGGAGCGCGCATTTCCGCCCCACAGCAGGAACACTATCGGCTGCTGGCGTTCGTTCAGTAGCTGGATAATACGGTCGGTGAACTTCTCCCAGCCCTTTCCCCGGTGGCTGTTCGCCTGTCCCTCGCGCACCGTGAGCACAGTGTTGAGAAGCAGCACTCCGCTGTCAGCCCATGCCGTCAGCTCCCCGTGGGAGGGTGGGTCATAGCCCAGCTCCGCCTTGATCTCCTTGAATATGTTCTGGAGGGAGGGCGGAGGCGGCGTGCCCTTCCGGACGGAAAAGCACATTCCGTGCGCCTGCCCGGCGCCGTGGTAGGGATCCTGCCCGAGAATCACCGCGCGCACGTCGCTGTAGGAAGTATGCCGGAGCGCGTTGAAAATATCCTCCATCGGCGGATAGATCCTGTATGTGGAATACTCCTGCTTGAGGAATTCACGCAGCTGAAGGTAGTAATCCTTGCGTATCTCGTCCGCCAGGAGCGCGTCCCACTCGTTGCCTATATGCATCATTTCTTCTTACTCTTACCCTTGTTCGGCTTCTTTCCGGAATTCTTGGTGCGCTTGGGCTTAACGGAAAACCCGAAGGAGCCTATCTTCTTGCCGAGAGCGTAGTAGGTCCCGTGGGCGTAGGTCATGAGCCCTGCCTTCTCCATGTGGAGCTTGCCCTTCTCGTCGATAAGGTTCTTGTCTATATTGACGGAGGTTATCTCCGCGATGAACATATCATGGCTTCCCTGGGGGAGCACCTCGGTCACCTTACACTCGATGGAAATGGGCGCCTGGGCGATCTGCGGCGCGGAAACGGTGTTGCTCTCCTGGGGATAGAGCTTCATCTTTGCGAGCTTGTCCTCGTTCTTTCCGGACTTTATGCCGCAGTAATCCAGCGAGCGCACCAGCGTGGAGGGCATCATGTTTATGACGAACTCGCCGCTCTCCCTGATAATGTTATAGGAATTGCGCTCCGGTCTTACCGAAATGTATGTCTTTGCCGGGTCGGAGCAGATTATACCTGTCCACGCGATGGTGAGGGCGGTGGGCTTCTCCATGGTTCCACAGGACACCAGGACTGCCGGCACCGGCGCCAGGAGCGTTCCCGGCTTCCACTGTACTTTTTCCATAATTATCTCCTTTCGCTTGCAGAAAATCATATGCGAATATATTATATCACATTGTCGGAAAAAGTGCAATAAATATATTTACAAATATTGCGGAAGTCCGGACGCAAAAACAGGGCGGAGAGATTCTCCGCCCTCAGTTTGTCGAAAAAGTGAAATTTGCCTGCGAAGCAGGCTTTTAAAATACGTTTTTTGCCACGGGTCCCCCCGGGGCAAAAAACACTGCTAACCGCACAAGTGTGCGAATTGTCGGCATAGCCGACAATGAGTGCGCGCAGTGCGGTTGTTCGGCGGAAAAGCCCCTTTAGGGGATTTTTCGACGGTCTCAGGGGCTGTATTCTACAGCCCCTTTTCCTGTGGATAGTATTCCACCGCCAGCGCCCCGGCGCGTTTGATTCCCGGGAATATATGAAGCTCCGTCACCCGGGCGCTGTCGCAGAATGTCACCGTCACGCCTGCCCTGCCCCGGCAGAAATCCTCCCGGGATACCCGGCAGACAGGTGCCCCGGCAGGCGCAATATCCCCTGCCCGGAGGAAATACTCCCCATCGCCGGGCAGTGATATTTCCAGCTCCAGCCCGTCCCCCATTCTCACCCGGAAGCTCCGCGGCAGGGTTTCGATGAGGGCGCAGTCCGCCGGCGCGCGTATTTCCACCGCCGGGACAAGCCGATAAAACAGCCGCAGGAATCCCCCGGCGGAAACCGCGAATCCCTCGCCGAAGCGCCTTGCTTCGCCCTCCTCGCCGGAATTCAATACGCTGGACGGGAACACCTCACCTGCCGCCGGCGAATACAACCGCCGCACTTCTCTCTCCATGATCACTCCCCCTGACATTGCGCTGATATGCGATATTTGCCGCAAAACGCCAAAAAAACAACATGACGCGGCGTAATTATTGTTTACAATTATTCTTGAATTAGCCGCTGGTATAATATATAATATTCTTTGGACCAAAAAGGACAAAAAGGGGTTATAAATAATATGGTAGATTGCTTCAAGAATCTTGCGATAATCCTCATATCGGCAAAGCTGATGGGACTTGTCGCAAAAAAACTGAAAGCTCCGCAGGTCGTCGGACAGATTCTTGCCGGGCTGATAATAGGACAGGCGGTACTGGGCTGGGTCGCAGCGGACGACTTCATCAAGACGCTGGCTGAGATCGGCGTAGTTATCCTGATGTTCTCCGCCGGACTTGAAACCAACCTCCGCGACCTGCTGAAAACCGGGCCGGTGGCGTTCTGTATCGCGCTTGCCGGCGTACTGGTACCTCTCGGCGGCGGATTTCTCATGTACACCATTTACTGCAATATCGTTCCGGACGCCGCAATGGGCGGCAATGTTTTCAACCAGGCGCTGTTCATCGGCACAATAATGACGGCGACCTCCGTCAGCATCACCGTACAGGCGCTGCGCGAGCTGGGACACCTCAAGAGCCGTATCGGCACAACGATAGTCAGCGCCGCGATAATCGACGATGTTATCGGCATCATCGTGCTGACTGTGGTTATCGGTATCGAGGGCGGAAAGGACGAATCCGCCTCCACAATGACAGGTTCCCCCATCGCGGACGTATTCCTCAAGACCGGACTTTTCATCGTGTTCGCTTTCGGCGTGGGATTCCTTATGTACTACCTGTTCAAGTTCCTGGACAAGAAGTTCTACCATCAGCGCCGCATTCCGATATTCGGACTCGTTCTGTGCTTCCTGATGGCATACTGCGCTGAAACCTTCTTCGGTATCGCGGACATCACCGGCGCTTATGTTGCCGGAATAATCCTGTGCAACCTGCGCGACGCGGAATACATCGCCGGAAAGATGGACATAAGCTCCTACATGCTGTTCGGTCCGGTATTCTTTGCAAGTATCGGTCTGAACATCTCCTTTGACGGATTCACCCTTGACCTGCTGTGGTTCTCCATCGCGTTCGTTATCGTGGCGCTGGTGGGAAAGATCATCGGCTGCGGACTTGTCGCCAAGCTCTTCAAGAACAACTTGAAGGATTCCCTCAAGATCGGCGTCGGAATGATGACGCGCGGCGAGGTCGCGCTTATTGTCGCCAACAAGGGGCTTTCTGTCGGAATGGTGGAGCAGCGGTACTTCCTGGCGGTTATTCTGCTGATAATCGTATCCTCCATTTCTGTGCCGATAATCCTCAAGCTGCTGTTCAAGGGGGATTCCCCCGAGGGCGGACACCCGGACGAGCATGAAACCGAGGAAGTCCCGGCAGAAGTCTGACCAAATCCTCGTGTCAGCTAAACAGATGAATAAAAAAAGCCGGGCGACCGATGGTCGCCCGGTAATATATAACACGAATTATATTATCTGATGAAGTTCGTGCGTATCGGCTTCTCCGCAACCGGAAAACATATCCGAAACATCGCTCCGATCATGTTCGGCGTTCTCCTCGCAAGTTTTACGAAAC
>ENA-ORTN01001163-ORTN01001163.1-human-gut-metagenome-genome-assembly--contig:-NODE-1163-length-27140-cov-7.556101_pt1 | contig 27140 bp, 14 predicted proteins | sample MGYA00242070_ERZ509189 | MGnify/ENA primary metagenome ERZ509189 (study PRJEB26280, sample SAMEA2338821) | human gut metagenome | biome: human gut; feature: human-associated habitat; material: faeces...
CATGCTCCGGGAGTTCGTGGATTTTGCCAATGTATTCAACTAACTCTCAATTTACTTGTCTTGTACAACTGTTCATATCGCAAAGTTCTGACAACTTGTAAAAATATGAAATAATTAACAATATTTACTTGTAATAGCAGTATATATTTAGTAAAATACACATAAGGGGTTAAAAATCCAATCCAACGGCTGGACAAAATACCCAAAATGCAGAATAAATGGAGGATGGGATATGAATATTTACACAACAGACAAGATCCGCAACGTAGTATTACTGGGCCATGGAGGCAGTGGCAAGACCAGTCTTGCAGAAGCCTTTGCTTATCTGTCCGGTATCACCTCCCGTATGGGCAAGGTAGATGACGGCAATACCCTCAGCGATTACAGTAAAGAAGAACAGAAACGTCATTTCTCTATCAGTACCTCCGTGATCCCCATTGAGTGGGAAGGATACAAGATCAATATTATTGATACACCGGGTTATTTTGATTTCGTGGGAGAAGTGGAAGAGGCAGTCAGTGCCGCAGGAGCAGCCATCATAGTAGTTAACGGCAAGTCCGGCATTGAAGTCGGCACCCAGAAGGCATGGGAGCTTTGCGAAAAATACAAGCTGCCTCGTTTCATCTATGTTTCCAACATGGATGTGGATAACGCTTCCTTCCGTCAGGTAGTGGAAGATATGACCAACCTGTACGGCAAGAAGATGGCACCGTTCAATCTGCCGATCCGTGAAAACGAGAAATTTGTAGGATACATCAATGTTATCACCGAGAGCGGTAACCGCTGGGAGGGTAAGGAAGTTGTTCCCTGTGAGGTACCGGATTACAGCCGGGCGAATCTGCAGATCTGCCGTGATACCTTAATGGAAGCCGTAGCCGAGACCAGTGAAGAATTCATGGAGCGGTATTTCGGCGGAGAGACCTTCTCTGAAGCAGAGATCCGTGCAGCCCTCCGTACCAATGTCTGTGACGGCAGCATCGTTCCCATGACCATGGGATCTAACATTCTGTGCCAGGGTATGTACACACTGTTAGATGATATTATCAAATACATGCCAAGCCCTGAGAACAGAGAAGTAGCGGGTATCAATCTGAAGACCAACGAGATCTACCATGCGGATTATGATTTCGCAAAGGCTAAATCCGCTTACATCTGGAAGACCATCGTGGATCCTTTCATTGGAAAATACTCCCTGATCAAGGTAAACTCCGGTGTACTGAAAACGGATGATCTGCTGTATAACGTGGATCGTGATATTGAAGAGAAGATTGGCAAAATCTATGTATTGCAGGGCAATAAGCCTATCGAAGTCAGTGAACTGCATGCGGGAGATATCGGAGCACTGGCGAAGCTGACAGCAGCGAGAACCGGCAACAGTCTCTCGACTAAGGCAACGACTATTAAATACGGCAAGTTCGATATTTCTACCCCTTATACCTACATGCGGTATAAGCCGAAGAACAAGGCCGATGTGGATAAGATATCCCAGGCATTGCAGAAGATGACTCATGAAGATCTGACCATCCGTGTAGTGAACGATGCAGAGAACCGCCAGACCTTACTTTACGGCATGGGTGACCAGCATCTGGATATCGTGGTCAGCCGTCTGTTAAACGAATACAAAGTAGAGATCGAGCTTTCCAGGCCGAAGATCGCATACAAAGAGACCATCAAGAAACAGTCTGATGTGGAATATAAGTACAAGAAACAGTCCGGCGGACATGGGCAGTACGGTCATGTAAAAATGCGTTTCTCACCTTCCGGCGATCTGACGAAGCCCTATGAATTTGCAACAGAAGTCGTAGGTGGTGCAGTACCGAAAAACTTCTTCCCTGCAGTAGAAAAAGGTATTCAGGAGTCCGTGGGCAGAGGACCTCTGGCGGCATATCCAGTAGTTGGTGTCAAGGCAGTATTGTACGATGGCTCTTACCATCCGGTAGACTCTTCGGAGATGGCATTCAAGACCGCAGCGATTCAGGCATTCAAGAAGGGTGTTATGGAAGCGGGTCCGGTTCTGTTAGAGCCTATCATGTCCCTGAAAGTTACAGTACCCGATGCTTACACCGGTGACATCATGGGTGATCTGAACAAAAGAAGAGGCCGCGTACTGGGCATGACTCCCATGAGTGGCGGCAGACAGGTCATCGAAGCGGATATTCCTATGAGTGGATTGTTCGGTTATTGTACGGATCTGCGTTCCATGACCGGAGGCAGAGGCGATTATTCCTATGAATTTGCCCGTTATGAGCAGACACCTTCCGATGTACAGGAGAAGGAAGTGGCAGCCAGAGCAGCGAAAGTAGCGGAGAATAACGCAGAAGATTAATATATAGAATACATAGGATCCAGCAAAAGAGACCGGCGGATGTGTCCGGTCTCTTTTTAGCGTGTTCGATATTTCATCGATAACGCTGCATCAGATTGATCAGTAATGTGATCCATGCAAACATGATTCATCACCTCTCGTATATAAGATATGCACAGAGAACAGAAAATATGTACAAATATGTATGGATAGAGTCGCAGTCCTTGACAGTATCGGTAAAACACGATAAAATAATCGGTAGTTTTTTAACGACTTGAGAACGTAAATTCAAATAGAAAACTTCTCATAGTTTAGGAGGAAATAATTATGGCAGTACCTTACAATCACAGAGAGGTAGAGAAAAAATGGCAGAATGTCTGGGATGACGAAAAAGCATTCAAGACTTCCGACGATTTCTCCAAGCCCAAATATTACGCACTGGTAGAGTTCCCTTATCCTTCGGGACAGGGATTACACGTAGGTCATCCGAGACCTTATACCGCACTGGATATCGTAGCACGTAAGCGCAGAATGCAGGGATACAACGTGCTGTATCCTATGGGATGGGATGCGTTCGGTCTCCCTACCGAGAATTACGCAATTAAAAATCACATCCATCCCAAGATCGTAACCAAGAATAACGTGGCAAGATTCAAGAATCAGCTGCATTCCTTAGGTTATTCCTTTGACTGGGACAGAGAGATCAATACCACGGATCCCGAGTATTATCATTGGACCCAGTGGATCTTCTTAAAGCTGTTCAAGGCAGGACTGGCTTACAAGACAGAGATGCCGATCAACTGGTGTACCTCCTGTAAGGTAGGTCTTGCAAATGAGGAAGTAGTCAATGGCGTCTGCGAGCGTTGCGGTTCCGAAGTCATCCGTAAGGTCAAGAGCCAGTGGATGCTGAAGATCACTGAATATGCAGACAAGCTGATCCAGGGACTGGACACCGTAGATTATATCGAGCGTGTCAAGGTTTCCCAGAAGAACTGGATCGGAAAGTCCCAGGGTGCGGAAGTAGACTTTACCATCACCGGAAAAGATGAGAAGCTGCGCATTTACACCACCAGACCGGATACTCTGTTCGGTGTTACCTACATGGTAGTATCTCCGGAGCATCCTGTACTGGATAAATACAAGGACGAGATCAAGAACTGGGATGATATCGTGGCATATCGTGAGATGGCTGCGAAAAAGTCTGATTTCGAACGTACCGAGCTGGCAAAGGATAAGACCGGTGTCTGCATCCAGGGTCTGACCGCTACCAATCCCGTCAACGGTAAAGAAATCCCTGTATGGGTATCTGACTATGTATTGATGACTTACGGTACCGGCGCTATCATGGCAGTACCTGCCCATGATGAGAGAGACTGGGAGTTCGCTAAAAAGTTTGGCATGCCTATTATCGAAGTTGTAGCCGGAAGCCCTGTCAGCGTAGAAGAAGCTGTATATACCGATGTTGCTGATGGTACTTTGGTCAATTCCGATTTCCTGAACGGCCTGTCTGTGGCAGAAGCCAAAGAGAAGATCATGAACTATCTGGAAGAGAAGGGCATCGGTAACCGCAAGACCAATTATAAATTAAGAGACTGGGTATTCTCCAGACAGCGTTACTGGGGTGAGCCGATCCCTATCGTACATTGCGATAAGTGCGGATATGTTCCCATTGATGAGAGCGAACTGCCTCTGCAGTTACCCGATGTAGAGAGCTACATGCCTACCGATACCGGAGAATCTCCTCTGGCTGCCATGACTGACTGGGTAAATACCACCTGTCCCTGCTGTGGCGGTCCGGCAAAGAGAGAGACCGATACCATGCCTCAGTGGGCAGGTTCTTCCTGGTATTACCTGCGTTATACCGATCCTCACAATGACAAGGCCCTGGCAAGTCCTGAAGCATTGAAGTACTGGCTGCCGGTTGACTGGTACAACGGCGGTATGGAACATACCACACTGCATCTTTTGTACTCCCGTTTCTGGCATAAGTTCCTGTATGATCAGGGCGTAGTACCTACTCCCGAACCTTACCAGAAGAGAACCAGCCACGGTATGATCCTGGGATCCAACGGTGAGAAGATGTCCAAGTCACGTGGCAATGTGGTAAATCCGGACGATATCGTACAGGATTACGGTGCAGATACTCTGCGTACCTACGAGATGTTCATCGGTGCCTTTGAGCTGAGTGCTTCTTGGAGTGAGGAAGGCGTAAAGGGATGCCGTAGATTCCTTGAGAGAGTCTGGAAGTTGCAGGATATTCTGACTGATGAAGAAGGCTATAGTGCAGACTTAGAGACTAAAATGCACCAGACCATCAAAAAGGTCAGCAGCGATTTCGAGAACCTGAAGTACAATACTGCCATCGCAGCTATGATGTCGCTGATCAACGAGTTCTATAAGAAGAACGCCATTACCAGAGGCGAATACAAGACACTGCTTACTTTGCTTAACCCCGTAGCACCTCATATCACTGAGGAATTGTGGCAGACTGCCGGATTCGAGGGCAGACTGTATCAGGCAGCATGGCCTGAATTCGAGGAAGAGAAGACCGTAGAGAGCGTTGTTGAGATCGGTGTTCAGGTCAACGGCAAGATGCGTGTAACCATCAATGTTTCCAAGGATGAGACCAAGGAAAATGTCATCAACATGGCAAAAGAAGCTCTGGGAGACAAGCTGACCGGCAACATCGTAAAAGAGATCTATGTTCCCGGCAGAATCGTCAACATCGTAGTTAAATAGTTCAGCTATGAGCGAACAATGTCCATGAGGTAGAAATAAAATAACTCCTGACAGACCTTACGTCTGCCGGGAGTTATTTCTTTGAGCGTTGCTTTTTTCTAAAATGTTTTGAATCTGCTGCAGCTCTGCTTCGGTGCTGTATTTTTTGATGGCTGTGATGGCAGCCTGCATTTCCTGTGGGGTAAAAGTGAGATGCTCCTGCTTTGCCTTACGCATGGCAGGCATGAGAAGAGCCATCATTTCTTTTTGTGATTTGCCGTGCCCTTTGGCAAAAAGAGTGGAGAGAAATTCTAATTTTTCTCTGGGAATGTCCTTCACAAGATCATCCTGCATCCAGAGGGGAGTCTGGGAATAATCCATTTTGTTGACCTCCTGATTGATTTTGAGTGGCTGCGAAAAGTTCGGACAACATAGCCGGATCACAACCGTCCAGATCGGAGAAACCTTCCGGGAACAGCTCCTGCATGGACTTAGCCATATCCATCATTTCTTGAAAATTATGGATATTGTCAAGCATCTGGGTGACCTGCTGCAGGGATGCTTTCTGCGTTTCATCGCATAAAGGCATGAGATCACTGCATAGTTCACCGGCGAGACTGCTTCCATCGGATGATAGAGGAAAACTATGCAGAGCAGTCTCCGGATGCTGTCTAAACAGTGCCAGCGTATATTGCAATTCCAAAAATTTTATGTAGACAGCAAGTCCTTTCAGGAGATGCGGATCTATATAATAGGCAAGTGTTTTCAGAATCTGAATGCGGTTGTTGGTAAATAAAGTGTCAAAGGCGGCCGCCTTGTCGATTCTGTTATCATCCATGCAGATAATACCTTCCAGTAAATGAATTACTAGTATCTTATGAAGCGGATAATTCGCTTATGCCAATCAATCATTCGGGGTACGGAAGATCCGCACCCCGGGATGATCGATCATACGTGTGTAAAAAGTCCGGTAAATCAGCAACCGCAATTTCCACAGCCGTTGTTTCCACCGCCACAGAAGCAGGACAGGAGCAGAATCCAGATCAGCCATTCGCAACAATCATTTCCGCCGCAGCCATTGTTTTTATTGCCCAGAAGTCCGCAGCTGTTGTTGCCGCAACCGTTACCGCAGCCACCGCCGCAGAACAGTAAAAGGATGATCCAGATGCAGCTGTTGCCGAAGATACCGTTACTACAGTTGTTATTGTTGCTGCAGGAATTATTATTGCAGCCACAGTTTGTAGCAGTTAAGTCACTCATTTTTAGTGCCTCCACATTTTATTTATGCTCTATTGTATGCGGGGGAGCCTGTCAATGTTTCCGGAAAAGACTTGCAATAATTTTCTAATATAGTAAAATAAAAATAGCTATATGGAAATGTAATAGATGATAATATGTAGTTAAAATGATGCAGGCTTAATTCATATAAGTTTACCCCACTTATCCCTGACATCTTATTATTTACTTAAGGATAGATTGAATGACACAGAAGATATATATCGTAGAAGGGCGGCAGTTTCGGACAGAGGCGGATTACCAGAACGCTCTGAAGGATCAGCAGGTGATTGAAAATCTTCGGATGCAGACTAAGAAGATGAACCTGTCGGATCAGAAGAAGCTCTTGGAAGTGATCCGTAGTGGAAAATGTAGATTTCACAGTATCCTGGGACAGGATTATATGGAGGAGCTGGCAGAAGAAATCCGCAGACAGGAACGAAAAGATGCCCCGGTTTCCAAAGCCAATGCAACGAAAAAAAAGGAACTTTTAAAGAAGCCAGTAAAGAAAAAAGAAACACCGAAACGTAGGCAGACCACACAGAAACAGAACAAACCGCAGTTTGATGAACAGGAACTGGATAAAATAGTAAAAGAAGAACTGAAGAAGCGCGAAAAACGAAGGAAACTTCTGGTAGTCTTCTGCGGTATGGCAGCCATTGTCTGCCTGGGGTATTTCGGCGTATATAATTGGTACAATTATCGTACTGCTGATAATTACAAGCAGCTGAGCGAATTGAAAGATAAAGAGCCAACAGCAAGTGATGCACCTGCTCCGGTGATTCATTATACCGCGGAGGAAGGGCAGAGTACGCCGCCTCCGGTGCTGGATGAATATAAAAATTTATTAAATAAGAACAAAAGACTAATCGGATGGGTAAAAATTGACGATACTAATATAGATTACCCTGTTATGCAGACAACGGATAACGAATATTATCTGGATCACAATCTGAATCAGGAGTATGACAAGAACGGATCCATTTTCATGGACAAGGACTGTGATGTGCTGAAACCCAGTACAAACCTTATTCTGTATGGGCATCACATGAAAAGCGGGCAGATGTTCGGAGGCTTATCCTTATACAGCGACCAGAGCTACTATGAGAAACATCCCTGCATACAGTTTGATACCATCTATGAAAGAGGTCTGTATGAGATCATGTATGTATTCCGTTCAAGGGTATACAGTGAAGATGAGATCGTATTCAAATACTATCAGTTTATAGACGCCCAGAGTGAGCAGGAATTTGACTCTTATATGAATGACATGGAGGGAATGTCATTATATGACACAGGAGTCACGGCTCAATACGGTGACCGGCTTTTAACTCTGTCGACTTGTGATTATCAGGAGAAAAACGGCAGATTCGTAGTGGTTGCCAAAAAGGTGACGGCAAAGGAGTAAAGGATGACTAAGGGTACAAGGAAGACCAACAGAAGATTAAAAAAGACAGTAAGGAAGACCCTGGGAACACTGTTCCTGATCTCGGCGATCGTAGTAGCAGCGATTCCTACGGAGGGACTGCGTGCGGAAGATGCTGTTGCGCAGGCGGCAGGGCATACACATGCCACTATACATAGTGGAGCTGCTTATAAAGTTTCTATTCGAAGAAATACATCCGAGAAAACAAAAGATTTATTGGCAGGAAACAAAAGCAATGTCCCTGTTATGGAGGACCTGATTCCAATAGTGCCATCTACAGCGACTATATATACTACAGAAACTAATGAAGATGGTAGTAGTTATCAGTTTGCATATTTGAATAACGGTAATGACTGGTATGCAGTTTTATTGGGGTATAATAAGGATAATAATCTGCCGAACAATACTCTTACTATTCCTAATACGGTAAGTGCATACATACAGCCTACGGGTAATTTGGGTACCGGAAATGGCTATGTCGCAGCCAGTAAGAGTGGAGAACCGTTATATTATGAATCCTTAACTCCTCATACCCGAATGGTGACGACTTCTGAAATTGAAAAAGATGCAGATGGACAACCAATATACGTTGACGGACAACCGTTGTATGTTCAAAAAGAAGAGACTTATTATACAGGAGAAATTGTGCCTTGTTATGCGTCAGACAGTGCTTGGAAAAGCCTTGATTTGAGTGAATTCTTTTATGAGAATGCCGGATCCACTGTAACAAGTACTAAGGCAGAAGCAGCTGTTTCTGATACTCCGGGAGCAATGGCCCAATATACTGGTTTTGCGCGGACAACAGAGCCTAATCATCAGTGGATTCAAAAAGGTGAAGTAAAATACATCGGCAATCAGTATTTGAATTCAGAATATGATGCAAAAAGTCTTACTTATAAGTGGAGTATTCCGGCTGATAACAATAACAATTATATTACAGCGGAAACAGCTAAGAAGGGAATTTTTGCAGAAGCCGGCAATATTGGTACTTTAAACATTGGAGAACAATTAGTAGGTGTTGGTAACTATGCGTTTTATGGATGTAGTGGACTAACTGCGATTTCCTTTGGAAATGGTTTACGAGTAATTGGTAACTGGGCGTTTGCTAACTGTAGCAGTATGGATAATGTGGATGTTCCGGCTATCAGCAATCTTACGACGATTGGTGATCATGCATTTTACAAATGTAATCGACTGACAGAGATTAGTGTTCCGAAATCTGTACGCTTCATTGGGGATTATGCGTTTGCTGATTGTAGATTTTTAAGCAGTATTGAATTGTGTAATTCAGGAGCAGAGGTTAGCCCCAGCCTATTGGAAGAAATGGGATGGAATGTATTTGAAAATTGTGAGACTTTGTATTCTTTGACACTGCCGGATAATTATCAGGAAACCATAGATATTTCTATTGTTAAAGGATGCAAAAATTTGCACTATATTTCGGTAAGAAATGCTTTTCAAACTTTTACAGAAGAAACAAATTCTGATCCGAGTAAAAATGTATATTGTTTTGATTGCTTTAAGAGTATGCTGGCGGATGAACCCGTCAATGGAACTTTTTACTTTGAAGGAAGATCTGATGGGGCAATTCATAACTTTACTCGTGATAATTGTTTTGCTTTTAGTTATATATCTTATAATAGCGATAGCAAGCAGTATGAGAATCAGAACAAATATGAACTCACAGTTCAAGATCCGGATCATTCTGACGAATCCGGAAGATCTACTTATGTGGTAAATTCTTCTAATGAATTGATTTCAGGAACAATCGGTGAAGCGGTAGAAACATTACAGATTCCCGATCCGATAGGACCTTATCATATTTACAACATAGGAAGTAACATTTTTGCAAATAATTGTAATCTGAAATTAGTAAGTTTACCTGCAAGCGTTCAATCTGTTGGAGACGGAGCTTTTCATGGATGCCACAATTTAGCAACTGTTATTTTTAATAATAGTGGAGTGACGATTGGAAAGGATGCATTTAAAACTCAGGAATTTGATGGCATACATAGAGGTGGATGCAAAGTCTCTGACATAAAAGATTTGAATGACTCGTCAGATGATTCACCTAAGGTTAAACTGACTTTTGTAGGAGAAATTTCTCCAGATTCAACTCCGTACCGATATGCGATGAGTGAAGATGGAAGATATAATAATGGTAGTCAGCTGAAAACGTATGTTAGATATTGTAGTGGATGGCCTTCCAATCTGGTAGTACAGTATAATGCGGACAAGGGTGTCAGCGAACTGATTGATTTCCCGGCATTTACGGAACTGACCAAGTACGCTACGGATAAGTCCAGCTATCCTTATTTGACGGCCGCACAGAGAAGCGCAGCAGAGACGGCATTACAGAAATACAATGATCCCAATGCTTCCTTAACAGAGGATCAGCAACAGTTTATTAATTCTGCACTGAATATTGAAATACCAGAGGGTATTCAGGCATTGAAAGACGGTTTGTTTGTAGATAAGGAAGTAGCAGATGCTTCCTTGAATATTGACAAGACGGTTACGTTGTATGGAATAGATGCTATTGAAGAGAAAGATTTCAAAGGAACAGGAAATAACGATGGAGTATCAGCTACTCATTTGAAGGAACTGAATGTTCTTGGAAATACAGCATCTATTGCAAATAACGCTTTTGAAGGTGCTACCGGTCTACAAAAGGTAAATATTACTGGAAGCATGAATTCTATTGGAAATTATGCATTCAAAGATTGTACTGCATTAACGGATGTAACTTTATCAGGTAATATCAGTGACCTGGGTAAAATTCCGTTTACTGGGTGTGATAAGTTATCCAGTGTAAATTTCCTTGGAAACGATTATTTCACCTGCGATAAATCTATTATCTATGGAATGAGTGGTGGCGCGAAAGCAAAGATCATTGAATGCCTGGAAGGCAGAACCAGCAAACGTGTCAATGCATCCGAGACAGCAGGTGTTACTGAAATGGCTCCGGAAGCATTCAAGGGATGCGATAATCTGAATGAGATCGACCTGACACAGAGTGCACTTGTAACTATACCGGAATCTGCATTTGAGGATACAACATCCTTGAATACCGTGAAACTGCCAATCACCTGTGAACAGATTGATGATTATGCGTTTAGAGGAAGTAACATTACATGGTTGGAAGAATCTGGAAATAAATTACAACTTATCAGTTTAAAGGCATTTGAGAACGCACTGCATTCTAAAGATGACAATAAAAATCATAAAGAGATAACATTATGTGGTCCTCAGGACAGTTATCTTTATAAGTTTGGGCAGACATATGACTTCTCTGTAGAAGATACTCCTTTGGTGGAATATTTCACAGTAACCTTTACGGATTGGAACGAAGAGTTAGGGGAGTATGCACTGGTAGTTGGGGCGGAACAGAGAGTATTGGCTGGAGAGGATGCAGTACCTCCCACACCAGCAGGTAAATCGGGCGAGGTTTTCCAGTATTGGTATCCAGATTACAAAGAAATTTCCGAAGATACGGATTGCGTGGCAATGTACAGCAAGGAAGACCCCGATGCTGCAAAGCTGACCGTAACCTTCCAGGATTGGGATGGCACGGTAATTAAGGAGATCAAGGTATCCTCCGGCGGCAGCATCGCAGATGCGGATCTGCCCAATACATCTAATCTTGTGAGAGACGGTTATATCTTCATCGGATGGGACAGACCTCTGACCAATATTACAGAGTCTTTTACCACCATGGCACAATATAAGGCGCTGAGCGAGGATGATATTGTAGTCAGATATATCAACAGTGTGACCAAGGAAGTGTTCTATCAGACAACGATCAAAAAGGGAACGGTTGCACCCAGTATCCAGACCCCTACGGTCAGTGGTTACACCTTCAAGGAATGGCTGCCGGATATTGCTACAGCTATCACAGAAAATACAGATTTCTATGCAGTATATGAGGCAAGCGGCTCTAATAATGGAGGAACGGCCAGTCCGGGTACCAGCACCAGCCCCGGAGCAAGCACCAGTCCGGGAGGCAATAATAACAACGGAACTACTGCCAAGATGTATACTCTGACAGTTAAAAACGGTTCCGGCTCCGGCAGTTATGTAGCAGGTTCCCAGCCGATCATCGTTGCGAATGATCCTGCAAAGAATCAACAGTTCAGCAGCTGGTCAATAGATCCGGCCAATACGAAGATTGCCAGCAAGGTATTGTCTGCAACGGTCATCACTATGCCGGAAGCTAATGTAACAGTAACTGCAAATTATACTGCAAAATCCGGTTCAGGTAACAAAACAAATACATCTACAGGAAGCGGTAATTCCACGAATTCCAATTCCAACAGAAGACCGAGCAGCACTACTACGGGAACCGTATCCGGTGGCAGAACCACCGTTGTTATTGATAAAAACGGTCTGTCCAATACCGGAGTGGTATCCGCAACAGTGAACGGGTCTTCCGATAATTTTGTTATTAAGATCACAGAGAGCGCAGCAGCTTCAGAAGAAGTAGTTAAGGCTCTGATGGCAGAATACGGCAGTGATATCAGTGCTATCAAGTATTTCCCCATGGACATCAGTCTCTATGATTCCACCGGCAATACAAAGATCACAGATACCACAGGATTGTCCATCAGCATTACATTGCCTCTGCCGGATTCCCTGATCACCTACGCAGGTAATAATAAAGTGGCCGGAGTAGTGAACAGCAAGCTGGATAAGCTGTCACCGAAGTTCTCTACAATATCCGGAGTATCTTGCGTAACCTTTACGGCAGAGCATTTTTCACCGTATGTGATCTATGTGGATACGAATAATCTGACTGCGGGAACCATCGCAGACAGCACACCTAAGACCGGAGACGGCATTCATCCCAAGTGGTTCCTATCCATGGGACTTGCATGTATCTCGGTAGTACTCTTCATGAAGAAGGACAAAAAGACTCTGCGGAAAGCCAGAGCCTAGTGGGAAATAAAGGATGGGAAGGTTTATGAATCATAAAAAGTGGATGGCTGTCATAGCACTGGCAGTTACCGCATTGATCCTGACACATCTTCCTGTGTCGGAGGCAGATGCGGCAGCGTCTGCCTCTGATTTTCAGACGCAGGGGAGTACACTGGTAAAATACAGAGGGACGGAAGAACGCGTCACGATTCCGGATACAGTGGAAGTCGTAGGCGAGAGTGCCTTTGAGAACAATCAGAAGGTACAGTTCGTTGTAATTCCGAAATCTGTCAAGCGTTTGGATGCCTATGTTTTCTGGGGATGTAACAATCTGGAAGAGGTTGTCCTGGGAAAGGGTCTGACTGCAGTGGACGAGTATTCGTTTGCAGGATGTACGGGTTTAAAGCAGATCACAATTCCGGAAAATATACAGAGTATTGATGCACAGGCATTTGCGGGATGTGTTAATCTCACAGATATTTATATCCCGGCTACGGTGACCGGTATTGCGGAAGATGCTTTCTTAAACTGTGATAATGTGACAATCCATGCGGACGAGGGAAGTGTGGCAACACAGTTTGCCCAAAAACTTGCGGAACAGAAAAACCGTGATCCGCTGGTGACGGCAGCTCCTGTACAGACACCGACAGCAGTAAGCAGACCGGATACACAGGCAACGACAGAACCTGTATCAACGGCTACGCCTGCACCTGTTGCAACACCGGTTCCCGGTAATGTCCTGGGCAGTACTATTATTGTAGGGAATCATGCCTTGGTAATGGTGCATCCGGGTGAGGAAAAAGTACAGCAGGGGTATACGGAACCGGAAGCGGGACAAGAGACCGGTGAAGAACAGGATATCACAGCTGAGACAGAGAACGGCAAGGTTCCGGAATGGATGTATTATCGTAACCAGTCTGTCAGCGCAGTTACGATCCCGGAGGGTACTACAGAGATCGGACGGTTTGCTTTTTCCAGAAGTTCTCTCCGGACCGTTACGATTCCGGAAGGTGTAACGGTGATTGACTATGCGGCGTTTTATCATTGTGATAATCTGGATAACGTAATATTGCCGGACACGGTGAATACTGTTGGTGCCAAGGCGTTTACCCATACCGGCTGGCTGGATGATTTTGAAGAGAACAGTATGGATGATTTTCTGATCAGTGGGGACATCCTGGTAGCTTATAAAGGGAATCTGCCTGAAGTTGTGATACCGGATGGCGTTCGCGTGATCGCAGAGGAAGCATTCCGAAATCATACGGAATTGAAAAAAGTACATCTGCCGGCGAGTGTCACGGATATTGGAAATGACGCTTTCCCGGAGGGGATAGAGATTATAAATGAATAATGGGGTGATTTAACCGACACCCGGAATAGAAACCGGCATAAGATAGATTAAGTCTTATGTCGGTTTTACTATATTTTTACCGGGAAGGAAAACGGATGCAGAGGGTCAGGGAGCAGGTACAGGTACCGGAACAAATATATAGCGTAACTTGGCGGTCAGAGCCTGTAACGGTTGCTGTATTGGATACCGGGATCGCATATCATCCGGATCTTGCCGGGCATTTGTTATGTTTTCGTGATTTCGTGGAGAAGAGCTCTCTGCCGTATGATGATAACGGACATGGAACCCATGTATGTGGCATCCTTTGCGGAAACGGAGAATTGTCGGGTGGAAGGCTTCGGGGAATGGCACCGGCATCGAAACTTGTCGTGGGAAAAGTGTTGGATGGAAAGGGAGAAGGATCCTGTGATTCCATGCAGGAGGCATTTCAGTGGATCCTACGGGTAAAAAACAGGTATCAGATCCGGATCTTAAATATATCTGTCGGAATCGGTGAATTGAAGGAACGATATAAGGAACAGGTACTGCGGGAGTATATGGAATTGTTGTGGGATCATAATATTCTCGTAGTCTGTGCAGCGGGAAATGCAGGACCTGAGGATGGGAGTATTTCGGAGATGGCAAGTAGTCGGAAAGTGTTAACAGTGGGTTGTCACGATGGAAGATATTGTAAAAATGACCCGAAGCGATGCGAAACATATTCCGGAAGAGGTAGAAAATACGACGTCATCCGAAAACCGGATATTGTGGCTCCCGGGACGCGGATCCTGTCCTGCAATGCTTTCTGGAAAAATAGAAATGGCAGAATTTTTAAACCTTATATTGCAAAAAGCGGTACCTCCATGGCAACCCCCATTGTGTCCGGAGCGGCAGCACTGGTACTACAAAAATATCCGAGAATGTCCAATGAAGAATTTCTCCGTAGGGTAGCGCTCACAGCTACGGATCTCGGAGAACCCTGGAATAAGCAGGGCTTCGGAATGCTCAATGTCCGCAGATTATTAGAAAACAAGTAAAATGATAAAATCACTGGGAAAAATAAAAAATGTGATTAAAATAAGTCAATAAAATTAATACTAAAGATATTGACACAAATGGTATGATTGTATACAATGATACGAGAACTGCAAAATGTATTTTTACTGCGCAGAGTAAAAATAGAAAACAATATTGCAGATGTCGAATGTCAGGGAAGAGAGGTATACCAATGAGAGATAGTGATGCATTTCAGAATCGTCCGGTCTCCATGAATCCGAAGAACAACCTTCTGGAGATTGAGGAGCATATGTACATACTGGATGATGTGGAGAAGCCGAACGTGTTCCGTAATATGTTCCCTTATTCCGAAATCCCCAAAATACCTTTTAATGATCGTATCGTGCCTCATAACATGCCGAAGGATATCTGGATCACAGATACCACTTTTAGAGACGGACAGCAGTCCAGGGCACCTTATACCACGGAGCAGATTGTGAAGATCTATGATTATCTGCACGAACTGGGCGGTCCCAACGGAATGATCCGTGCCAGCGAGTTCTTCCTGTACAGCAAAAAGGACAGAGATGCTGTCTATAAGTGCATGGAGAGGGGATATAAGTTCCCTGAAGTGACCAGCTGGATCCGCGCCAGCAAGGAAGATTTCAAATTAGTAAAAGAGATTGGAATGAAGGAGACCGGTATTCTGGTAAGCTGTTCCGATTATCATATTTTCTTAAAGTTAAAAATGACCAGAAGACAGGCAATGGATCACTATTTAAGCGTTATCCGTGACTGCTTAGAGGAGGGCATCAGCCCCAGATGTCACCTTGAGGATATCACCAGAGCGGATATTTACGGGTATGTGGTGCCGTTCTGTCTGGAACTGATGAAACTGATGAAGGAGTATCAGATTCCCATCAAGGTACGTGCCTGCGATACCATGGGATACGGTGTCAACTATCCCGGTGCCGTTATTCCCCGTAGTGTACAGGGTATCATCTATGCAATCCATACCCATGCAGGTGTTCCACATGAGTTGATCGAGTGGCATGGACATAACGACTTTTATAAGGCAGTGTCCAACTCTACCACAGCATGGCTGTACGGCTGTTCCGGTGTCAACACTTCCCTGTTTGGTATCGGTGAGCGTACCGGTAATACGCCTTTGGAGGCAATGGTATTCGAGTATGCACAGTTAAAGGGTGACTTAAACGGCATGAATACCCGTGTGATCACGGAGCTGGCAGAGTATTATGAGAAGGAAATCGGTTATCAGATTCCTCCCAGAACCCCGTTTGTGGGCAAGAACTTTAACGTGACCAGAGCCGGCATCCATGCAGACGGACTGCTTAAGAACGAGGAGATCTACAATATCTTCGATACCGAGAAATTCCTGAACCGTCCGGTATTGTGCGCTATTTCCAACACCTCTGGTCTGGCAGGTATCGCACACTGGCTGAACACCTACTATAAATTAAAGGGAGACAAGCAGGTACAGAAGAATTCCGAACTGGTAGCAGAGATCAAAAAGTGGGTAGATGAGGAGTATGCCGGTGGTCGTGTCACCGTGCTTACGGATGAAGAGATCGTGGCATGTGTCAACCGGATCTGTCTGGAGAAGAATCTGAAGATTGGTGAGTAAACATAGAATGAACATGACAACGGTAACAGCGTTGTCTGGAATCGAGGATTATAGTGAGCAAGTATGATGTAAAGCAGGAAGTAACGGACAAGTTCTCCCTGCGGGGACGGGTATTTCACAAGCTGAGAGAGGACATTTTAAGCGGAAAATATCAGGAACATGAAGAATTGAAGGAAGTGGCGATCGGCGAGGAGATGGGCGTCAGCAGAACGCCTGTCAGAGAGGCATTCCGTCAGCTGGAGCTTGAGGGGCTGATCCAGATCATTCCGAACAAGGGTGCCTATGTCACCGGCATTACCCAGAAGGATGTGAAGGATATTTATATGATCCGTTCCCTGCTGGAAGGTTTGTGCGCCCGTTGGGCTACGGAGCATATCACCAAGGAGCAGATGGAAGAGATGGAGGAGAATGTCTATCTGTCCAAGTTCCATGCACAGAAGGGGCATCTGGAGCAGTTGGCAGAGTTAGACAATCGTTTCCATGATATTCTGTACGAAGCCTGTGACAGCAAGATGTTAGAACACCAACTGAAGGATTTCCATCAGTATGTTCTCCGTGTCCGTAAGAAGACATTGTCCAGCGCCAACCGCGGACCCAAGTCCAACGAAGAGCATGAAAAGATCATGGAAGCCATTAAGGCTGGCAACGCCGATCTGGCGGAGCAGCTGGCACATCAGCACATGATCAATGCTTATGAGAACATGGTGAAGAACGGTCTGAATGAGGCTTATGCACAGCAGGCGGAAAGTCAGGAATAAGTTGCCTGTTGGAACGAATTACGTTAAAATATAATAGAACGAAAATTAATACCGGAAAGGAAATCGTTATGGAAAAGATCAAAATGACAACCCCTCTCGTAGAGATGGACGGAGATGAAATGACCAGAATCCTCTGGCAGATGATCAAGGATGAGCTGTTGCTGCCCTATATCGATCTGAAGACAGAGTACTATGATCTGGGACTGGAGCATCGTAATGAGACAGACGATCAGGTAACGGTGGATTCTGCCAACGCTACGTTAAAATACGGTGTTGCCGTAAAATGTGCGACCATTACCCCCAACGCTGCCAGAATGACAGAGTACAACCTGAAGGAAATGTGGAAGAGCCCCAACGGAACCATTCGTGCCATCTTGGACGGTACTGTATTCCGTGCACCAATCCTGGTAAAGGGTATCGTTCCCTACGTAAAAAACTGGACCAAGCCCATCACCATCGCCCGTCATGCTTATGGTGATGTCTATAAAAATACAGAGATCAAGGTACCCGGACCCGGTAAGGCAGAGCTGGTATTCACCGCAGCAGACGGCACCGAGACCCGTGAGCTAATTCACAATTTCGACGGAGCCGGTATCATTCAGGGTATTCACAATACCAATAAATCCATCGAGAGCTTTGCAAGAGCATGCTTCAGCTATGCGGTAGATACGAAGCAGGATCTGTGGTTCTCTACTAAAGATACAATTTCCAAAAAGTACGATCATACTTTTAAGGATATTTTCCAGGAGATCTATGATAACGAGTACAAGGCTAAATTCGAGGAACTGGGCATCGAATATTTCTACACTCTGATCGATGATGCCGTAGCCCGTGTCATCCGTTCCGAGGGCGGATTCATCTGGGCATGTAAGAACTACGATGGTGATGTAATGTCCGATATGGTAGCTACCGCTTACGGCGATCTGTCCATGATGACCTCTGTACTGGTATCTCCCAGCGGCGTCTATGAGTACGAGGCTGCTCACGGAACCGTACAGCGTCATTACTACAAGCACTTAAAGGGTGAAGAGACCTCCACCAACTCCATTGCTACCATTTACGCATGGACCGGAGCTCTCAGAAAGCGCGGCGAGATGGATCAGATTCCCGAACTGTGCAACTTCGCAGACAAGCTGGAGCAGGCATGCATCAAGACCATCGAGGACGGCAAGATGACCAAGAGCCTGTCCCTGATCTCTACCTGTGAGCATCCTGTGATCCTCAACAGCCTGGATTTCATCAAGGCTATCAGAGAGACCCTGGACAGCCTGCTGTAAAAATAAAATGGAAGAAATGGATGCTTCCCTGTAGGAATGGGTGGCATCCGTTTTTGACATATATCCAAAGTATTGAAAAGAAAGTCGAAATGGAGACTAAATTTTCAATAGAGGCTCTTGCCGGAGGATTACAGAAGTGAATGATGAAAAGGAAGTTGTGTGTTCCGGAAAAACGATGGCTCCATTTATAATGGGAGTGATGTTCTGGCTCATCGGAATAGGAGTTACTTTTTTATTACTGATTTTAGGCACTTCACAGGGAGTGAAAGGCGCAGGTATTATCTTTTTCATATTATGTGGAATGGAAGGAAGCTATTTCCTACTGTTTTGGCGTAACAAAAGAATCACTATGACGCGGGATGATGTTACTTATCGCTCCATTTGGGGAAAAGAGAAAAAATACTCATGGGAAGATGTGAGATCAGTGCGTTATAAGTCGGCTGGAAGAGGGGCGTATAGAATTCTGATCCAGACAGACCGAAAGATATATATCGAAACCGGAATGATGGAAAACAGTGAAGAGGCTGAAAAACTGATAAAGGAAAAAGGGTATTTAGGTCTCCATTAACCTTATGGTCCTGAATCATAGAAGAGATGAACATTAACGAGTGGGAAGCTTAGTCTTTCCATGTTTTTTGCTCAAAATACAAAATTGGGTGTTTACACGTGCTGATAATGATAATATTTTGGAAAAAAAACGTTCAGTCAAAAAATGCTGAACGTTTTTTATATTTCGATAAATTGAAATATACGCTTCGATTTATCGAAAAACCACACATTTTTATTGACAACTGATAATCAATATCATAAAATATTTCAAAATACTTTATCACGGTATAGGAACAACGTGTTAAAGAAGCAACCGGAACAAACTTTAATTGCGGTGCAGAAGCACAAATGAGGGAGGACAAATGCATAGTGTAAAAGGAAAGAAGTGGAACAGAAGGCTGAGCTTTCTGCTTGTTTTGGTACTGCTCTTTGGAGACAGCTCATTGCAACACGTCATGGCGGCAGAGACCGGGACAGCAGAGACCCAAATAACAGAGCACCGGGTGGAAACAGAGGTTTCCGTATCCGGCGGCAATCCGGAGCAGACACCGGAACCGGAACAATCGGCAGAACCGGAACAATCGGCAGAACCAGAACAATCGGCAGGACCGGAACAGTCGGCGGAGCCGGAACAGACCATGGAACCGGAACAGACGCCGGAGCAGACACCGACTCCGCAGCCTGTGCCGACACCGGCTAGCGTATCCGGGAACGTTCCGCCCAGACAGCCGGAGAACTATTATCAGGATCCGGAACCGGAAAATTATGGTACGCTGGCAGCTTATGATGCGTACAGCCGAACCTACCATGTAGACGGTGACCGGTATGTGACAGTGATCGGCTACGATGGTAACAGCTATCTTGATGAGGACGGCAATCTGCAGCAGGCAGACAATACTCTGGTAGAGAGTGAGGTCTCCACATATTCCCTGTATGGAGATGCAAAAAGCTACGTGAACAGTGCCGGAAGCTATCAGGCGATGCTTACAGTCGGAGCGGAGGAAGGTACAGAGCTACTGACCATTGCAAGTGACGACCATCAGCTGACACTGACTCCTGCCTGGGGAGATTTCACTGACGGTATCGTAAAGGACAATGCTATTCGTTACAACAATGTACTGCCGGATGTGGATTATCAGTACACGGTATTCGGAAACAGTGTGAAAGAGGACATCATCCTGTTGCAGAGAGACACTGCCCACAGTTTCCGTTATCTGTTGAACACCTATGGACTGAAAGCCACCCTGAGCGGCAACACGCTGTACCTCTATGAAGAGGGAACAGATCCCGAACAGGACGCAGTATTCGTTCTGGAGGCTCCGGAGATGGAGGACGCGGCGGGAGAGATCTCTTTCGGCGTGGAACTTCAGCTGGAGGAAAGCGGTGAAGAATCCAATTATGCGGTTACCGTTTCCGCGGACAGTGACTGGCTGGATGCAGATGACCGCGTCTATCCGGTACGGATCGATCCTACCGCTATTCAGGTAGGCAAAAGTGCGATCCATGTGGCCTGCGCTGAGCAGGGCAGCCCGAATTCCGTGATCGGAGATAATGCATATCCTTATGTGGGCTATGATGACGGTATCACCTCCGGAAATCTGGCAGGATTCCACAGCAAACATTTAAATTGCAGATCTTATTTTGCCATTGATTATGATTTCTCAGCGCTGGCGGAGGAGCCAGAGATCGTCAGTGCGGCATTTCAGGTGACCCAGAAGACCCGCTGGAGCAAGGGCAGTTCTGAATTCGGACTTTTCGGAGTGGAAGAGCCCTGGCAGGTGGGAAGCCTTACCTGGAACAATCAGTTAAATTACAACCATTATTTTCTGGATAGCAGAACGGCTTCCACTACCCGCGGAGAGGCATTATCCTTCGATGTAACGGAAGAAGTCAGTGCATGGATCAACGGAACCGCAGAGAATCACGGACTGGTCATGAAAGCACTGGTGGAAGCACCCAACGAGACAGCGGGCGATGCCGGTGCCTCCATGCAGTGTGAGGTATTCTACAACAATTCCTCCGCATCCTATGCGCCGAAGCTGATCGTCTCATGGACAGGAGATCTGACGGATCTGGCGAAGCTTACGCTGGATGATACTACAGTGGATGTTTACCCGGTCGTAAGAAGAAATGGGGACAAATCCTGTGATACACTGGGAGTGGCAGCCCATGGACTGGCCAAGCCCGGCAGTACCGTGACCTACGAACTGGTCAACGGCAGCACCGGAGAGACCGAAGCGCAGACAAAGCTTCTCTATCCGGATTCCGATGCTTATGCAGGGGAATATCCGGAGGCGATCGCCTATAAGCGGAGACTTTCCAACTGGCAGAGCGAGGTGTTTTCCGGATTACAGCCCGGACAGGTCTACTATGTAACGGCGACCGCTTCCTTCGGCGGGAAAAGCGGCAAGACCGTAGAATCCGACCGCTTCCTGATCTACGAGGAAGGCGCTTTCGACCTGATGCCCAGGATCGCACAGCATTACGGCGTGGAACTGAATACGATCCTTGCCGACATGCGGATGCAGGACTGCCTGACCAGACAGGGCAACCGTATTTTCATCAGGGAGCCGAAGAATACCACAGCTTACAGTTCCGGCGTGTTAAGTGAATATTATAAGGCGATCATTGACGGACTGCTGTTAGGCAGAGCGGAGAACTGTGAGTTCGGCTATGAGCCGGTGAACCTGAACACCGGTAATTTCTACATGGAACAGGCCGATGCCACGATCGCGGACATCGGCGGTGATTTTGCCCTGACCAGACAGTACAATGCAAAGGGTGCGGCGTATGAGGGAAGCCTGGGCTTCGGCTGGACCTTTGCCTATGATGAACGTATGGGAGAACTGGCCGACGGATCGGTCCTGTGGCTTAGAAATAACGGCGGCATCATCACGTTTACTCCGGCGGGAGAGGGATACCTTGCACCGGTCGGATGCGACTATGGACTTTCAGAGACAGAGAACGGATATGTGGTAGAGATCCTGGATGACGGAAGCCGTCATGAATTCGACAGCTTCGGTCTGCTCCGTGCGGTGGAAGACAGCTGCGGTAACCGGACAGAACTGGCTTATGATGTGGATCTGTACCTGAAAAGCATTACCACACCCTCCGGAAAGGAATTCCGGATCGCGCTGGATGAAAAGAACCGCTTAAGCAGCATTACTCTGCCGGACGGCCACGGTGTGACCTATACCTACGATGAAGCCGGTAATCTGGCGCAGGTGACGAATCCCGCGGGCGGTGTCGTTCGTTATGTTTACGATGACAGCCACCGCATGACCGCATGGTACGATGAAAACGGACACAGAGTCGTAGCCAATGAGTACGACGGGGAAGGCCGTGTGATACAGCAGACGGATGCGGAAGGTGGCGTGGTCACGCTGGCTTATGAACAGATGGCAGGAGGACAGACCACTGCCACGGATGCGGAAGGCAATGTAACGGTATACACCTATGATGAAAATTACCGTACCACGAAGATCGAATATCCGGACGGCACATTCGAAGAGAGAAGCTATAATACCGCCGGGTATCTGGCAGGCCGTCTGGACCGCACCGGCGTGGAGACGACTTATACCTATGACGGGAAAGGCAGGGTAACACAGGAAAAAAGGCAGGATGGCGCCACCAGGACCTATGCGTACAATACCGCAGGCAAAATGACGCAGTCTACGGACTATGACGGAGGAAAGACCGGCTATACCTATGACGGACAGAACCGCCTGACTTCTGTGACCGATGCGGAGGGAGGACAGACCTCTTACACTTACGATGAGAAAAACCGGCTTGTGGCGGTAAAGGATGCGAACGGCAACACCACATCCTATACCTATGACGGTGCCTGCGTCACATCCATGACGGACGGTGCCGGTAATACATGGAACTATACCTATGATGCCATGAACCGGCTGTTAACAGTCACGGATCCCACCGGAGAGACCACCGCCAATACCTACGATGCCCTGGGCAGGGTAATAAAGGAGACGGATGCCGCCGGTGCAGTGACCGTCTATACCTATGATCCGGCAGGCGCAGTGACAGCCATTACCGACAAAGAGGGGCAGAGCAGCACCTTTACTTATGATGCCATGAACCGGATGCTGTCCGGTACGGATCCGCTGGGCAATACCCTGACTTATACCTATGACGGTAACGGGAACCGCCTTACACAGACCGATGCGGAGCAGCAGACCATACAGTATACCTACGATGCCATGAACCGGGTAACGGAGACTGCGGATGCAAAGGGTGCGGTACAGAAGAATACTTACGACGGAGCAGACCGGATCCTTACCGTCACGGACCGTCTGGGCAATGCAGAGAGTTATACCTATGACCCGGTGAAGCAGAGTATGGTTTCGGCTGCTGACAGAGAGGGTAACGTGACTTCCTATGAAAGTGACGTAAACGGAAGGATCACGAAAATCACCTATGCGGATGGTGCCACGGAGACTTGTCGTTACGATCATCTGTCCAGACTCACGGAGACGGTCGATGCGCTGGGAGCCGTAACCACATACACCTACGATGGCAACGGCAATGTCACGAAGATCCGCCAGACCGGCGCAGAGGACCTGGCAAGAGAGTATATCTACACTTATGATGCAAGAAATCTTCTGACAGAGAGTACGGATCCGCTGGGGAACACTGTCCATTATACCTATGATGCCTGTGGCAGCCTGACCGCTGTGACGGATGGCCGGGGAAATACCACCGCTTATGCTTATGATGCACTGGCAAGACTGACTGCTGTGACCGATGCCTGCGGCGGAATCACGGCATATACCTATGACAGGGAGGGCAGAGTCCTCACGGTGACGGCACCGGAGGGAGATACCCTGAAAAATACCTATGATGCCATCGGTCAGCTGACAGTACAGACCGATGCGCTGGGAAATGTGACGACCTACAGCTATGACCGGATCAGCCGATTGCAGACCGTGACGGATGCCCTGAAGGGTGAGACCGGCTACACCTATGATGCGGACAGCAATCTTACACTTACGAAGGATCCCCTGGGGAATGCCCATGCCTATACCGTGGATGCAGAGGGGAATCTCTTAAAGGAGACCTATCCTGACGGGGAGACAGAACGCTATACCTATGATAAGAACGGAAATGTGGCAACCTTTACCGACCGATACGGTGTCGTGACCACATTTACCCTGGATGCCTGTGGCAGAATCGTGAAAGCTTCCGATACGGCAGGCAACGAGATGACCTATACCTATGATGCGGCAGGCAATCTGACTTCCCAGACCGATGTGCTGGGCAGAACAGCCGCTGTAACGTATGATGATTTCGGCAGAGCAGTCGCTGTGACCGGTATCGACGGCGTGACCACCCGTTATACCTACGATGCTTCCGACAGACTGCTTACCGTCACGGACGGGGAAGGAAAGGTAACATCCTACACCTACGATGCGGCGGGGAATCTCATCCATACCACAGAACCGGGCAAGGCAGAATATGCCTATACTTATGATGCTCTGAACCGGCTGACACAGAAAGTAGATCCGGAAGGAGCTGCCACGGAATTTTTCTATGACAGGAACAGTAATCTGACTACCTTAAAGGACGGCAACGGTGTGACCACAGATTACACCTATGACGCCCTGAACCGGCTGGCTGCATACAGGGACGGCAACGGAGGCACGACTGCCTATACCTATGATGCCCTGAGTCGTCTGACTGCCATTACCACACCGGAAGGGCTGACGGAAAGCTATGCGTATGATGCGGCAGGCAACCTGACCGGCGTTACCGATGCCCTGGGGCAGACCACGACCTACGGTTATGACAAGCTGTACCGTATGATCACCACCACCTCTCCCATGGGAGCTGTGGAGAAATATACTTATGACAAACATGATGTAGTTACCAGTGTCACCGATGCGCTGGGGAACGTTACGCTCTATACTGTAGATGCCAACGGTCAGGTGACAAAAAAGAGACAGCCGGACGGCGAAAGCTATCTCTATACCTATGATGCTGTACAACGGCTTACGGGTATTACAACACCTCTGGGCTATGAGACTGCCTTTACCTACAGCAACGGCAATGATATTCTCGTAAAACAGGATAATCTGGACCGTACCACCGAATATACCTATGACATCATGCACCGTCTCACTTCTGTGACAGATCCAGAAGGCGGAGTGACCACCTACGGCTATGATGAGCGTGGCAACCAGTCTGAAGTCACGGATGCACTGGGCTATTCCTGGAATTATGCCTATGACAAGGTAGACCGGATGACCACTGTGACAGACCCGGAGGAGAAAGTAACAGACATTCTCTATGATAAGGTCGGAAATATCGTAAGCATCAAAAGGCCCGGAGAACGTACCACAGCCTATGCGTATGACGGCAACTACAATACGACTGCTGTGACAGATCCGAAGGGATATGTCTATAACTACGGCTATGATAAGGATGACCGTCTGACGTTAACGACCGATCCTCTGGAGCAGACCACCGGCTATACCTACGATGCTGTGAACCGCGTTACTGCATACCGGGACAAGATGGGATTAACAGAAAGCTATCTGTATGATGCCCATGGCAATGTGCTGGAAAAGACCGCAACAGACGGCCGGGTCACAGACTATACCTATGATGCCAAGAACCGTCTGACCTCTGTGACTGACCCGATGGGAAGTGTGGCATATTATACCTACGATGTGATGGACCGCGTGACGAGTGTGACTGATTATCTGGGAAGAGGAACGGAATTTACTTACGACCGCGAAGGAAATGTGACCAGCGTGACCGATGCCGCAGGACGAAAGGAAGTGTGTACCTACGATATCGCAGGACGGATCACATCCTATACCTCCAACGGAGGAAACCGGATCAGCTATGATTATGACAAGCTGGATGATCTGGTAGAAAAAAGCTACAGCGACAGCACCGGAGAGCAGAGTGCAGAAGGTGTTACCTATGCCTACAATGCTCTGGGAGAGCGGGTAGCCATGCAGGATACCACAGGGGACACGGAGTACACCTATGACGGACTCCGCCGGATCACTTCCGTGACCACTTACCGGGCACCGGGAGAGGACGGCTTCTCCCACGAGAAGGCAAAGGGTGACACCATAGGCTATACCTATGACGAAGCGGATCATCTAGCTGCCATTACCTATGCGGATGGCACAAAAGTAAGCTATGAGTATGACAAGAACGACAATCTCATCAAAGTGACCGACAGGGAGGGAAAAGTTACCACCTATACTTATGATGCCATTAACCGGGTGACCCGGATCCACCGCCCGAACGGCATCAGCACCTATAACACTTACAATGCAAGGAATCAGATCGTGGAGCTTAAGAATGTCTGCGATACCTGTGAGTGGGTGGTAAGTGACTATCTCTATACTTATGACGACAGGGGATTCATCGCAGGGGAGACCGCCATCGAATCTCTGGCAGGTTATGCCTACGATGACAAGCATAACGGACGGCATGAGGACGGCAGACATGACGACCTCTATCCTCATGGCAACCGCCATAACGGCAAGCATGACAAGGACGCCACATTCGCGTACCAGATCGTGGAGACCGACCGGACATTTACCTATGATGCAGCCGGAAAGCTTCTGACCGCTACGGAGACCGAGGACAATTATGGCACCTGCGTCTACACGTTCGAGTATGACCTTATGGGTAACCGGACTTATATGGAGAAAACCCTGAACGGAACGGTTGTGGAGTGGCACAGATATGAGTATAATGAGAGTAACCAGCTGATCTCTGAAAAGCTCTACAATGGCAAGAAGACCACCAGCCTTGCCTATACTTATGATGCAGATGGTAACCGGATCAGTGAGAACGGGCGGATCGGCACGGACAAGGTGAACAGGACTTATGAATACTCCGTAGAGAATCGTCTGGCGGCAGTGCATGACGGGGATGAACTGCTCCTTGCTGCGGCTTATGACGGTG
>ENA-ORTN01001180-ORTN01001180.1-human-gut-metagenome-genome-assembly--contig:-NODE-1180-length-26897-cov-4.543402_pt1 | contig 26897 bp, 14 predicted proteins | sample MGYA00242070_ERZ509189 | MGnify/ENA primary metagenome ERZ509189 (study PRJEB26280, sample SAMEA2338821) | human gut metagenome | biome: human gut; feature: human-associated habitat; material: faeces...
AAGCTACCATAGCTTCTTAGTACCGCTACGAGCTGAAGGCAGCGGGAGCGTGCTTTCGTTAGAATTTTCAGCCGAGGGGTGGGAAATTCAACTCTGCCAAAAGCCTAAATTTCCTTCACTATTTGGATTATCAGTGTCGGCACAAACGCAATCCCCAGTATTTCCAATATGTTTACTGCCGTAAAGTCTGCTATTTCAAATAACCCGTGTAATTGTGGTACAAACAATACTATTGATATGAATGCTATTCCTGCCACAAATGCCATTATTTGATATGGATTTGTTTTCAGTTTTAATTTTCTTATGCTTTCTTTTCCTCTGCAGTTAAATCCGTGGAATAGTCTGGCTATAGTTAGTGTTGCAAATGCCATTGTGGTAGCAAGGGCTGTATTTGTTTTCAATCCAATGTAGTATGCTGACATTGTTGCTATTCCTATCAATGCTCCCTGCAATATTATTTTTATTATAAAGTATTTTGTTAGGATTCCTTCTTTTGGATTACGTGGTTTTTCTTTTAATAACGAATCATCTGAAGGCTCCATTCCTATTGCTATTGCCGGAAGTGAGTCTGTTAGAAGATTTATAAACAAAAGGTGTATTGCTGTAAATGGCATTGACAGTCCTACAATTGATGCATATAAAACACACAATATTCCTGCCATATTTCCTGATAATAAAAACATTATGGCATTTTTTATGTTTCTATATACATTTCTTCCGTTTGCCACTGCTTTTATTATTGTTGCAAAATTATCATCTGCTAATATCATTGATGAGGCGTCTTTTGAAACTTCCGTTCCGGTTATACCCATTGCCACACCTATGTCTGCTTTCTTTAGTGCCGGTGCATCGTTTACACCGTCTCCTGTCATTGAAACAACATTGCCGTGTTTCTGCCAGGCTTCAACTATTCGTATTTTATTTTCAGGAGAGACTCTGGCATAAACTGATATTCTATTAATTTTTTCATATAATTCCTCATTTGACATTTCATCAAGTTCCAAACCTGTTACTGCCAAATCTCCATCATTATAAATTCCTATTTTCTTTGCTATTGCTATGGCTGTGATTTTGTGGTCGCCTGTTATCATAACGGTTTTTATGCCTGCTTCTTTTGCCTTTTGTACAGCTTCAACTGACTCCTCTCTTGGTGGGTCAATCATCGCAATTAAGCCTAAGAAAATAAAATCTTTCTCATTTTCAATTGTCAAATCCTCATCTGTTTCTTTGTAAGCAAAAGAAAGAACTCTTAATCCCTGATTTGAAAATTTCTCATTAACTTTTAAGATTTCTTCTATGTCACTTTGAGAAATTTCTCTAACCTGATTGTTTTTTCTTATTTTTATGCATCTATTAAGCAAAACATCCAAAGCACCTTTTGTAAGAACTGTTTCCTTGTCGTGTAATTTACATTTTACACTCATTAATTTTCTATCTGAGTCAAAAGGAATCTCCTGCAATCTTGGAATTGCTCTTCTTACATCTTCTTCATTTAACATTTTTTCGTTAAAATCATTATTTTCAACTGTACTATCTTCAAATTTCTTATATCCATCATTTCCAATTCTAAAATTTTCGACTTTTATATTTCTGAACATTTCAAGTAAAGCATATTCTGTAGGATCACCTATACCTTTTCCGTCCACTATTGATGAATCATTACTTAATATTGCATTATATACAAGGTCTCTGTGTAATTGATTTTTCAAATCAAGCTGGTTAGGACTTATAATATCTCCGTCCACATAAACCTTTTCAACTGTCATTTTGTTCTGTGTTAATGTACCTGTTTTATCCGAGCAAATAACAGATACACAGCCCAGACTTTCAACTGCTTTCAGGTCCTTTATTATGGCATTTTCAGAAGCCATCCTACCTGTTCCTATAGCCTGCACTATTGTTACTATTGAGCCTAATGCCTCCGGTATTGCTGCAACTGCAAGTGCCACTGCAAACATTAATGAATCTATAAGGCTAACATTTCTAATTAAACATAAAACAAAAACTACCGCAGAAATAATCATAATTCCAATTGCCAGTCTTCCGCTAAACTGATCAAGGCTTTTTTGAAGCGGTGTTTTTCTTTCTTTAGCTTTATTCATTAAGCCGGCTATTTTTCCTATTTCTGTATTCATTCCTGTTTCCGTAACAAGAACTTCCGCCCTGCCATAAACTACAAGACTTCCTGAATAAACCATGTTAACTCTGTCTGCCAGTGGAATATCACCTTCTAATGCTTTGTCTGTTTTCTCCACATTGGTTGATTCCCCTGTAAGTGAGCTTTCATTAACCTGCAAAGAATAATTATTGATTATTCTTCCATCTGCAACTATTAAATCTCCTGCTTCCAACACTAAAATGTCACCCGGCACAACTTCCTTAGAAGGTATTTGAATTTTAATACCATTTCTCATTATCTTTGCACTTGGAGAAGATAGTTGTTTAAGACTTTCTAATGACTTCTCAGCTTTAATATGCTGTACTGTTCCAAGAATGCTATTCATTATAAGCACTGCAATTATTACAATTGTACTTTCAGGGTTTTCAGAAAATGCAGATATAACTGCCGCAATAATAAGAATAATAACAAGTAAATCACAGAACTGGCTTAAAAATACCTGTAGCACACTTTTCTTCTTTGCTTCCTCTAATAAGTTTTCTCCAACCTTTTCTCTTATTTGTAAAACCTGCTCATCGCTTAATCCTTTCTCTGTAACGTTCATTTTTTTCATAAGTTCGTTAGAATCAACTTTCCAACTTTCAATCATTTTGGCACCTCCATTTTTCATTTTGAACCTATTTTTTCTTTGGTGCTATTTTTACACGATTTTTAATATCGTATAATTATCTCAAATGCTTTTCACTTTTTTGATAAAAAAAGAACGAGACTTTTTTTCGCACCAAAATAATGCGATAAAAGTCTCGTTCCTATTTCAATATACTTCCCGGTTGTTAAACGTGATGACGAAAAGTATAACAACTGCTTAAGTTGTGAACTACTCCCTAATATCTTGTGACTATGCTAACATATTGTATTCTACATTTCAACCCTTTATTTCTGATTTATTTCTGTTTTTTTACTGATTATCTTCTATTTCTGAATCCTTAGCATTTTCTTTACTCTCTAAGTATTCTGAAGTTTCATCAGGAATTTCATCTAAGTCACTTCCTACATCAATTTCCTTTGGTTGTTTTCTGTAGAGAATGTCATACATTACAGGAACTATGAACAATGTCATAAGTGTTGCATATAGAAGACCGAAGGCTACAACTATTGCCATACTCTTCTGCATTGCATTTCCCGCATCCTGTGAAAATACCATAACACTCATTGAAAGAATTGTTGTTAATGCTGTCATAAGAATTGGACGCATTCTTGTTTTTCCTGTTACAATAAGTGCTGTTCTCTTATCAAGTCCCTGAATACGAAGCTTATTAGTGTAGTCAACGAATACAATACCGTTGTTTACTACAGTTCCCATAAGGATCATAAATCCCATTAATGCCATGGCTGAAATAGTCTGGCCAAAGATTATTAATCCTATCATTCCTCCTGTAAATGCCAAAGGAATTGTAAAGAATATAATAAACGGTGACAATAAGCTTTGGAACTGTGCGACCATAATAAGGTAAACTAAAATAGCTCCTAAAAGTATAGCCTGTAGCATCTGCCAAATCATATCCATAACCTGATCTGATTCACCTCCGATTTCAATTGTGTAACCGTCAGGTATATTGTATTCATTTATTTTCTTTTCAAGTTCTCTGGACATTAATGTTGCATTATATCCATCCTCAACTTCTGCAGTTACTGATAAATACTGTGTAAGATTTTTTCTCTTGATTGTATTTACACTGTCTTCAATATTCATAGTTGCAAAATCAGATAACTTGTAATTCTTCTTTACTTCTTTTCCGGCATCATCATAAGTTGTTGCTGTAATCTTTGACTTCATAAGATTTTCGTAAGTAAGCTTATCTGTTTCATCAACTACTTTTACTGCCACATCATCATCGCCTACATTAAGTGTTATGGAATCTTTGTCAGTTGTTGTACGTGCTACAAGTTGCTGATATATCTGTGCAACTGTAAGTCCCTTGGCTGCTGCCTTGTTCTTGTCAATCTGAAGATGTATCTGCTTATCCTTCTCGTCAATACCGTTAGTAACTTCTTTTGCTCCCTTAATGCTCTTAACCATATCCATTACGTCTTCACTAATGGAAATTAATTTGTCCTGGTCTTTTCCATAAATATTTACTGCAAGACCACCTGATAGCATACTTGACATATCCCCCATTGCAGAAGAACTTACCTTAAATTCCTTGCACTTTATGTCTTTAGTATTAGTTTCAATTTCTTTTATAATCTTTCTAAACTGCTTAGTTGTTTTAATACTATCATCTGTTAAAACACTGAATGTGAAGTTTGTGTAGTTATTAGATGAACTTCCCATGGACATTACTGCCGCCCCTGTGTTCCCATCCATTGCACCTACTTTTGATACTCCGTCTACTTTTTGGATTTTTTCCATAACCTGACTTGCAGTATCATAAGCTGTATCTTTATCAATTGTCTTGTCAAAAGTTAATGTTGCGGAAATCTGATTACTTTCCATATCATCCATTAATACAAGTCCTGTACTAAACACTTTTGCAACACAGATTGCCAACAATACAATTGAAATTCCAATGGGCACTATCTTGTGATTTAAGCAAAATTCCAATGCCACTTCATACTTCTCTTTAACCTTGTCAAAGAATCTATGGTTCTGTTCCTTAGTCTTTCTAAGTACTACTGAAGAAATTGTCGGTACAACTGTAAGTGCTACTATTAATGATGCAATAAGTGCATATGAAATAGTAAATGCAAAAGGTATCATTAACTGGCTAACTGTTCCTGATGCATAAACCATTGGAAGGAATACACAGATTGTTGTAAGCGTTGATGCAATAATTGCTCCTGCAACCTGTTTTGCTCCCTGAACTGCTGCTCTAGGTGCTGAAATTCCCCTGTTTCTAAGTCTATAAACGTTCTCTATAACAACAATGGAGTTATCTACCAACATACCTATGCCAAGACAAAGTCCTGCCAATGACATTACATTTAATGTTATATTTGTAAAATACATTATGATAATTGCAAAAAGTACACTAAAAGGAATACTGAAAGCAACTACCAATGTAGGCTTAACATCTTTTAAGAATAATGCAAGAACTATAATTGCAAGAATTGCTCCCAAAAGAATACTTGATAAAATACTCTTAACTATAATGTCTATATATTCACCCTGATCCATTAATGGAGTAATTGTAAGTCCATCATACTTTTTTTCTAACTCTTTAAATGAGCTTTTCAAATTAGTTGAAACAGTACTTGTGCTTGCTGTACTTGCCTTAAATGCTGATAACAATAAAGCGTCCTCACCATTTAACTTAGCATATGACTCGCCTTCATTATCAATTGTAACAATGTCTGCAACATCACTTAATTTGATTTTTCCAATGCCTTTTACCCTTGTAAGAACCATCTTTTTAAGCTGTTTTGCATTGGTATAATTTTCACCTACTTTTACAAGCCACTGATTGTCTTTCTTATCATCAATATAACCTGCAGGCATTGAGAAATTCTGTGCAGTAATTAACTGTGATAATGTATCAAGTGTTAAAAGTGAATCAATATTTGAATTTTCAATTGCTGCCTTTCTTGAATTTTCTAAATCCTGTTCTGATTTTTCAAGTTCTTCTTTTGCAGAATTAATCTTTGACTGTCCTGCTTCCATCTGGGCATCACCTGAGCCAAATCCTGCTGCAGCTTCAAGACTTCCTTCCTGAACACTAACATAATTCTTGTCAATGTCCTTCATCTTACTATTGATAGTCTCTACCATCTTTTCTGCTGCTAAAATTTTAGTTTTAAGATTGGCAAGTTCTGTATCAATCTGAGGTATTCTAACTTCAACAATGTTGTAAATCTGTTTTAAGTTATCCAATGTAATAAGTTCAGCTTTATCTTTCTGTCCCATATTTGTAAGCCATTTCTTAAAGCCTTCCAATTCATCAGGATTATCAATTGCATCCTTAACGCTTTTTGGAATTGTAACATTCATAGTCTTTGCTACACTTCCATACTGCTTGTTAAGATTGGCAAGTGTGTTGTTAATCTCTTTATAATTCTTTTCTATTTTGTTATCTTCATATATTTTCTTTTCGGCTTCTAAGGCACTCTGACTTGCTTTCATACTGTTAAGAGATGATTCATATGCAATCTTTGTTGCCTTTGCATCTGTTAACTTAGAATCGGCCTCAGCAAGCTGTTTGTTAGTGCTTGACTGCTTATTTTTTAAAGCTTTCTTCTGGTCAGCAAGTTCACTTTCTGCCTTATTTAATTTAGACTTGGCAGAACTAATCTTCTTGTCTGCATCTGCTAATTTGCTGTTAGTCTTTTCAAGAATCTTGTTATTAATCTTGTCTATTTTATTCTGATTAAGTCTTACTTCAACTGTATCCTCAACTCCACCAACTACTGAAACACTGGCAACTCCGTCCTGTCTTTCAATATATGGTTCTACAACCTCTTTTGAAAATGTAGTAAGGTCTTTAATGTTCTTTCCGTCGTAATTTACGCTGGCATACATTGTTGCCATCATATCCATACTTAATTCCATGGTGTTAGGTTTTCCACATCCGTCAGGAAAATCTACACTGTCAAGTGCATTTGATACTTTTACAAGAGCTGAATCCATATCTGTATCGTCTGCAAATTCAAGCATTACAATACCATAATTCTCTGATGATGTACTTGTTACATTCTTTACGCCACTAATTACGCCAAGAGCATTTTCCATTGGCTTAGTTACATCTGTTTCTACTTTTTCAGGTGACGCACCTGGTTCTGTTGTAACAACAATCAAATATGGTACTTCCATATCCGGCAAAAGGTCTGTCTGCATTTTGCTTAAGCTGACTCCACCTATTATTAAAACTACAATTACAGCCACTAATACGAAAAATGGCTTTTTAACACAAAACTTACTCATTTATCTTATCCTTTTCTGTCTTTAACTTGCAACACACTACTGACCTAATTATTTTAGTGATTACATATTATGATAATTTATTCTAATTGTAAACATTTAATGAACAACCTAATTAATAATCTAATTAATATTTCTTATTTTTTCCTGCAATATTCTTCCAACTGCATCTGAAAACTGATGAATGGTCTCAATTTTCACAAAATCTTTTCCAAAAATTTCTTTGGCTGCAATTGTCCCCCTCTCACTTCCCATAAAAATTCCTATAACCTGAATGTTATTACTTTTTAGATTATGAATTTCCTTTTCCGTGTCCTTTATTGCCAATTCATCTGTGTATTCATTGTTCTTGTAAAAAGCACCTTCCGTTGCACTTTGGTCATCCTGGGGGCTTGCGTCCGTAAGAACTACAAGTATTCTTTTTTCCTTAGGTGAATGTTCCATTAAATGACCTGCTCCCTTTAAAGCCAAACCATCTCTGTTATTTCCTGCGGCAACATACTTAAATATTTCCTTGCCTGCTTTCTGTTCACTATAATCTTTGAAAATCCTTAGCACAGTATAGCCTCTAATACTACAATAAGAATATATCTGACAAGGTATATTGCATCTTTCAAGACTTTTTGCAAGAACGTAAACCTGTGCGGCAATAAATTCCTGACTATTCTTTCTTGATGATGAACCGTCAATCATTATATCAACGGAAAAACCTGACTTATCCTCTTGCTCTTTTTTCTCAAAAACTCTTGGATTATCAACATACAATGCCTGCCAAATTTTGCCACCATTAATCTTTCCGTGATTAGACATTGAAGGAAAAATCTCTCTTTCGCTGTCTAAAGTTATCCTTAACTGTTCTGAAAGTCTGTTAATGCTATTCTTATATACAGGTCTGTTTTTTTCAAAATATTCTTTATTCTTTTCGTACTGATTCTTGCATTCTCTTCTAAATTCCAAAATTTCTTTTATTTCTTTTTTAGGCAATTCTCTGCTTTGTTCTTTTAAATTATATTTTTCGCCCTTTGTAAACAAGAGATGGCTTTCTTTGTGCTTTCCTGTACATAATTTTTCTTCAATTCTTTGATTTTCAAAATCATTATACATATTTTTACCAAAAGTTGACTGAACATATTCCAAGGCATATTTAGGATTTCCATTTAATGAAAACTGTAAAAGATAGTTTTTCCCTTTTTTCAGAACTCCTGTTTTTCCTTCGTTAAAGCCGATTGGGTCATCGTACTTCTTTGTTCTTACATATGTGGCACTTACTTTTCCAACTGACCGAAATGGTGACAACACTTTTTGAAGAAAATATACTCCTTCCTTATTTTTCTTTAGTGACGGTGTATAAGAGAATTTCTCAGACAATATCTTTTTAGTTTTACCTATTATCTGCTCTGTTGTCATATTGTTTGAAAAATCAAATTCACTTAACAACTCTTCCTCTTCAGCCGACAAATTGGATTCTTTTCCTAAAATCTGTCTGCAATAACCGTATCTTATTTTTTCAATTAGTGAATTATCAGTATATTTCTTAAATTGCCTAACAGTTTCCTTTGCATATTCAACACGCAAATCTGTTAATGCCATACGATAGTCTTTTTCTTTATTAAACAGTACCTTTTCAAGTCCAATCCAAAACAACCCCTCAAAAAGCTCCTTGTCCTTTCCACCAAGCATATTGAAAAATTCTTCTAATTGAGAGCCATCGTACCATTTATAGCTTAACCCAATTATGATATTTAAATATGTATCCGCCTTGCCATCAGGTGAAAAAGCCAAATATAACGGATTAAGTTCGTAATCTTCTGCCGATGCCCATATGAAGTTTTTTGCACGTTTTATTTCTCTTATATCTGCTTCCATTTTTGTTCAAATCTTCTCTCTAAGTTAACTTTCTTTAATAAACTTATTTTTTTAATAAATCTACTTTTAAATAGATTTCAGTTAATTATTCTTTTAATATATCTTTTTTATAATTTACTTTTTAAACAAATCCTCTGTTTTAATCTTCTTTGAAATTCTTGCCCCTATAGTGTCCTTTATAAGTGTCTGTTCGTACATATCAAAAGACTTATTAGTTATTCCCATATCAAGTGCTGTATGAACTTCAAGTCCTTTTTCCATTAATGCTATGGAATCAAGCAATCCTCTAATATCCAATGCCTTAGATGATATCTCTGAATTTTCACATTTCTTCTGTAAATCAAGAAAAACATTGGCAAATTCTTCTGCCGCCTGCTCACTTATCGTTTCAAATTTGTCCTGTATAAGTTTTATAAGATTATCTTTAGAAATCATTGGCATTTTTATAACTGCAAATCTTGAAACCAACGCTTCATTTAATTCTTTTGTTCCTGAATATCCATAGTTCATAGTTGCAATAAACCTTGTTGCCGGATGCAAATCTATTCTGTCATATCCTGGAACATCAATAGTTCTTCTAAAATCAAGAGTCGCATGTAGTACCGCCATTGCTTCACTTTTCGCCATATTTATTTCATCAAGAATGGCAAAACCGCCTGACTTAGCTGCACTGTAAACAGGTCCCGGTCTGAAAGTTACCTCTCCATTTCTAAAAGTATCCATACCTATCAAAGACGCTGCATCCATATTTACGTGAAAAGAAATATCCCACTTAGGTCTTCCAAAAGTTGCTGCCAGATTTTCCGCAAAAATATTTTTTCCTGTAGCCTTATGCCCCACAAGCAAAATATTCTCCCCGCAAAGTAATGCCGTAACCGCCTGATTCCAAATTTCATCTCCGTAATAAAGATTATCTGGCTTAGGGATTCTGTATAACAACTCCTGACTAACAGGATAACTCTCCCTGTATGAATTTATTTCTTTTTTTAGGCTTTCGTTAATGTTAAGTTTCTGTAAATAATTGTTCATTTTGTTCACTTCTTTCTTAGTGTAAATAAGCTTCATTTTTTTGCAATTTTAATTTGTTCACTACATTTCTTTGGTTTTATATTATATAACACCTTTTTCTCTTTTACTCAATATGTTGTGAGAAAAAATCTCACGTCAGTCGTTAAATATATTTTTTCACACCAAACTATCCCTTAAACACAGCGCTCCCCACCCTGCCTGTTTATTAGGCCACTGCTCATATCCCGGCAGATGCTTTGCACCACGTATCAGATACGCTTTTATTTTTTCTCCATAAAGATAGGGATCATTGCCTCTTACTATTCCCCATTCCATCATTAAAGCTGCACTGCCTGTTACAAAAGGTGTTGCCATTGATGTTCCGCTTAAAACTGTTGTTCCACCACCTGTAGCCGCCGACCTTATGTTTACCCCCGGCGCAACTATGTCAGGTTTTATCTGGTTGTTCTCTCTTGTAAAACCTCTTCCTGAGAAAGTTGCCACTTTGTCTGTACTTGTATCATAGGCTCCTACACTAATTGCCTTGTCAGTTGCCGATGGTATTGTCAAAGTAATTTCCGGATCAGGTTTTAAAAATCCCGTAAAAGTATTAATCGACTGATTTCCCGGCAACCACATATCATACCTTCCCACAACACTTACTTCAGGAATAATTCTTATAATCCATATTCCTGAATCTATGTATTGATTGACAGGTATTAAATCCATATAAATTTCCTGATACCTAGTATATGGTTTCGGTGAGCCGTACAATATGAAAACATTAGTATTTCCTAATGTGTAACTGCTAATTGAATTGCCCCTTCTATTTTCTACATTATCTGATATACTTCTTCCTATTTCATTACTTATTTCATTACTTGTTTCATTACTTGTTTCATCACTTATTCCATTATTTAGCCTATTACTTTGTCTATTGTTCTCCCTTATCACCGGTGTTCTCTCTCCTGTAGGTGCCTCAATCTGAATTGCAAATGTATCCACATAATCTTTCCACAACTGTATGCTTATGGATTTCTGATATGCCGAAACCTGTAGTTCCACATCCTCATTAGAAAAAGCATAACCTGATGTATGTCCAATGCCGTCTCCCTCATTTCCCGTTCCAATCTGTACTGAAATTCGGTTTCCGTCTATAACCGAATTAATATATGAGGATACTAATGTTGTTCCATCATGAGAGCCATATGTGTTGCCAAAACTAATGTTAAGTGATAATGGCATTTTATATTCGTTTGCTGTTTTTACAATAAAGTCTATTGCCTCCATTAGCCGCGTTGTTCTTGGAAAAGAATTTTCTGTTGCTGTTGCCATTTTTACAATTACCAATTTGCTTTTTGTTGCAATTCCAAGATTATTATTTTTATTGTCTGCAAAATTTCCAGCAGCAATTCCGGCAACATGAGTTCCATGTCCTGTTAAATCCCTTGAATTAACTTTCGTATAAGAGTTTTCAAGCATCAAAGCCTGATTAATATCCGATTCACTATAAACCGTATCCGTTACCTGATCCCACAATCTTAAAATTCTCGTACTTCCGTCCTGATTTCTAAAAACCGAATTGGTGTAATCGATTCCACTGTCAGCAATGCCAACAATAACGCCTTCTCCAAACAAACCCATTCCATTATTTAAAAAATTGTCCTGTTGCACCTGATTAATACAAGACTCTCTCTTTCCATTTAGTACGCTATATTCTAATCTCTTAGGTTTTTCAATAAAAATAATTTGCTCTAAATTGCTAATTGCATCAATTAAGTTTTTAGGTGTTGTTATAACTGCATATCCATTAGATAATTCTCTTACGTTAACATTAGGCAATCTCCTCAGTTCATCCAAATCCCCCTGATATCTTATAATTAACTCCCAAATATCATTTTCTATTCCCACAGATAATTCCTGAGACTTTTCCAAATCTTCTTCCGGCAGATTCAATGCAATATTTAATGTATTATCTATTTTTTCATTCATAAAAAAGACCTCAAACATATTTCTTTCCGAAATCTTTAACTAAACTTAATCTAACTCTAATTGCTTTTTGCAATACTTATTAAATTTAATTAAATAATCTCTATCACTGAAATATATTTAAGGTCTTTAAATATTATTCTTTGAAATTAAAGTGCTATATCATTAATCTTCTTTATTTCTTCATCTGAGAAATCTGTATTTTCCACAGCCTTAATGTTGTCAGGAATCTGTGATGTTTTTGAAGCACCTGCAAGTACAGTTGTAACAATACCGTCTTTAAGAATCCAGCTTAAAGCCATTTCTGCCGCACCTGATTCGGGACCATAATTGTTTGCCAAATCAAAATGTGTAATTCCATTATCCAAAGCTGTGAAGCATAAATTACATTCACCTTATTTTAAGAAACCGTTAACAATTTGTTCTTCGGCTTCCGCTTCTGTCAGACCTAAAGTTTGTAACTTAATAAGCTGTTCCCCTGCAATTTTTCCTATAGCTGCCTCATGAATAAGTGAAGCATCTAAATCATTAGCTGTAATTTCCGGTATGGCACTAATCTTTGCATTATCCATAATAATGGCATCACACTCTGAATGACCATTACATCTTGCATTACCGTTAATTACAGAATAAAAAATCTGTTTTGAATTATCCCTTGCCACAGAACGGGAAATAACATTGGCACTTGAACCGTCACCATCCATGTCAACTTCAAAACGTGTTGTTGCTGTCTGGTTTCCGTGAGTCATAATTCTCTCAGTAATTACAATCTTGGCATCCTTGTCAAGTTTTCCCTTTGTAACTCGGTTAGTGGAATCTATTCCCTTAATCTGAACAGTTTCCATTTCCATATATCCACCCTCTTCTATATTTACAATAGTTGTAGGGTTCATAACATTTTCACCATTCCCATCGCCTTTGCCATAATGCTTTTCAACATATTTTACTCTGGCATTCTTACCAATGTAAAATGTATGAATTCCATCGTGTCTAGAAAGCTTGTCCCCACTATTGTGAATTCCGCATCCTGCTACTATAAGCACATCTGCACCTTCACCAATATGGAAATCATTATATACACATTCCTCCAAACCTGTCTTGCTGATTACAACAGGGATGTGCACACTTTCATTTTTTGTTCCCGGCTTAACATAAATATCAATGCCGTCTTTGTCTTCTTTAGTTACAATATCTATATTTGCAGTTGTATTTCTGCTATCCTTTTTGCTATTTGCCCTGATATTATAAGCACCGGCAGGAATCTCATGTAATCCTGTAAGTTGCTCAAATAATTCCATCTGTATTTTATCCATAACAATTCTCCTTACACAATTCCATCTATGCTTTTAATTTCTTACATATGCCATCGCTATTAGTACCAAGTACCATTGGAAGAATCTCTTCCTTGTTACCGTGAGCCTTAATCAACCCATCTGCCAACAAAACAATGTCATCTGCTATGTTTAATATTCTTTCCTGATGTGAAATAATAAGAATAGAATTATTATTTTCAAGCTGCATCTTTTCAAACACTTTAATCAAACTATTAAAACTCCAAAGGTCAATTCCCGCTTCCGGTTCATCAAATACAGAAAGCTCTGTTCCCCTTGCAATAATAGTTGCTATTTCAATTCGTTTTAGTTCTCCACCTGAAAGACTTGCATCCACTTCTCTGTTAATGTAATCTCTTGCACAAAGTCCAACCTCTGACAAATATTCACAGGCTTCACTAATAGTAAGCTGCTTTCCTGCTGCAATTCTTAAAAGGTCTAACACTTTAATTCCCTTAAAACGTACAGGCTGCTGAAATGCAAAACTTATTCCAAGCTTTGCTCTGTCTGTAATTGACATTTCCGTAATGTCCTGCCCATTATATAAAATCTGACCTGATGTTGGCTTTATAATACCAACAATTAATTTTGCAAGTGTGGACTTACCTGAACCGTTTGGTCCTGTTATTGCAACAAATTTTCCTTCATCTATTTTAAGATTTATGCCATTAATTATATTCTTTAGCTGTCCCTTTTCATCAGTCACGCTAAATCTAACATCTTTTAACTCAAGCATATTCCAAAACTCCTTTTCCATTTTTGCTTGTAACTTTAGCTTTAGCTCCCATTATAACAGAAAACTGAGGTCCTTTGTGTCCTATATCACTATCAAAAATAATAGGCACGTTTAAATCCCCAAGTACAGACATAACTGCATCCTTATATGGTTGCTCTATCCATGTATTATACATTAATGGGCGACCAAAAACAAACCCTGTTGCATTTTTAAAGTAACCTTTTTCCTTCATTTGCCATAAATGAGTTATAAGAACCACGTCTTCCATGTTAAAACTTTCAAGAACCCATACAATTCCGTCATCTTTATACTTTTCAATAAACTGTTCTGTTCCGTCATATTTTGTTCCAATTAAGAAAGCCAATACATCAAGACAGCCTCCAACAAGTCTTCCCGAAATTTCAATTTTTTCCTCACCTCTGCCATTAACCCAGTTGACTTTCTCATCATTACAATATCCTTCAAAACCTGTTACATATTCGTGTCTGTCTGATTCATAAAAATCAAAAGATTCCTGTTTTTTTACAGTTCCTTCCAGAACACCTAACGCATTTTCAACAGGTTTCTGCCATGGTTTCATTCCAAAATCACTTATATGGCAACCATAAACTGCTGCCACGTCACATTTTGTAACAATTGGATAAATCAATGTTGTGTTATCTGAAAATCCCTGAAACCATTTAGGATTATTCTTAATACTTTCAAAATCCACATATTCAAGCATCTCCATTAAATAATCCCCACCTGCTACTGAAAATATACAGGAAACATCTTTATTTTTTACAAGTTCATTAAACTGCTCTCCTCTTTCTTTTCCTGTCGAGCTACATCCTCTCCAGTCAGACGTATATACATTGTCAGTAACCTTAACATTGTATCCTCTGTTTTCAAAATTCTTAATTGCATTCTTTATTCTTTTTTGTTTTAATTCATTTACAATACCGCTTGAAGTTGCAGTAACTCCAATGGTATCACCTTTTTTAATGTATTTAGGAAAAATCATATTGTACTCTCCATTATTTTATAGTTATCTGCTGACCAAGATGAACTGAATAAATAATCATTTCAGAAACCTTATTAACTCCCAGCTCACTGCCAAGTATCTGCTCAATTGCAAGTTTGTAGCATTCTAACTGAACATGATATCTTTCAACAAGTTCCTCCATTGTGTCAACTTTGTCTGTCTTATAGTCTACAATAACATATTTATCATTTTCTACAAAGCATAAATCAATTATCCCCTGAATAATCATTGTTTCTTTTGATGTGGTATTGCTGTTAATTTCACAAGCCGGAACTCCCATTAAGAAATGCTGTTCCCTATATAGCTGATTATTAGCATATGCCTTCTTCATTCTTCTAAACAAATCAGACTTTGTAAAATCAATTATATCCTTTCGCATAACAGATGCTGCACCCATTCTGTCTATTAAACCTGCATCAACAAAACCGTCAATCATCTTCTTCACTGTTTCCTGATTATATTCTTCAAGTTCCATATCGAGAAGTTCAAAAATTCTGTGGTACGCTGTACCTCTCATTGCACCTGTAAGATATTGTGGCTCATCAATATCTTCTTTTTCAAAATCAGGTATAATTTCCGGTAATTCAACTTCTTCTCCAAAAGCCTGAAATGCATCCTGTTCTTCTTCCTGCTCCATACCTTGGCTTTGCTTCTTAATTTCCGTAACGCTTGCCTTTGAATGAAGAGTAATATCTTCAATATATGGATACTGAAACTGAAACCTTTGGAAAAGTTTTTCAATTGATGTATTTTCTTTGTTTGCCAACTGCTTCATTTCCATAAGCATAGTTTCTTTTTTAATACTGTCTGTTATATCTTCTGCTGCAAGACCTAATATAACATCCGGCTGTTCTTCCACTTTCACTTTAATAAAACTATCCTTATCATATAAAGGATTACCACATTCAGTTGCATCTTTATCTGTTCTTACACAGTCAAAAGCCTTATTTCTGCCAATTGTTTTTCCAATTAGCTCCATTATGGTTTTTGCACCAATAACATCATTATAAAGCATTAATTCACTATTATCATATATCTGACTTTCAAATTCTCCAATCTGCTTTTCAGCATTCTTAACAAGCCCTGTAATATATAATTTCTCTTTTGCTCTTGTTAATGCAACATAAAGAATTCTCAATGTTTCTGCCACATCCTCTTCCTTATTAGACATTCTGATATATGTTTTTAAAAGAGGTGTCTGTTTAGTCTTTAATTTATTATTAATGCAGTCTATTCCTATGTTTCCATCTGCCCCTGACACAAGCTGATTTGCCTCATTCTTGCTTGTTCCATTAGTATTGCACAAGAATACTACAGGGAACTGTAATCCTTTACTTTTATGAATGGACATTATTCTTACTATATTGTCATTCTCATTAACTGTTGATGCCTCACCGTCATCTTTTGCAAGATACTGAATCTTCTCAATATATCTTAAGAAGTTAAACAGACCCTTGTAACTTGTTTCATCATATGCCACAGCTTTCTCTTTTAATGCCTGAATATTTAAAAGACGTTTCTTTCCACCGGGCATTGATCTTATATAAAAAACATAACCTGTTTCATCTAACAATGTATTAATTAAATCATATACAGTTGTATACGGAACCATATTTCTAAATTTTGTAAGTGTATTCAGAAACTCTGTCAGTCTTGTTCTAAGTTCCACATCACTTCCTGATAAAGAATATTGTTCTACACAATCATAAAAACTTTCACAAACATTTTCTGTTTTTATAATTGCTAACTGATTTGAATCAAAACCAAACATTGGAGAAGTAAGTACTGCTGCCAAAGGTATGTCCTGTCTTGGATTATCTATAATTGACAACATATTTGTAATAGTCATAACTTCCATTGTTTTATAATATCCTGTCTTTGATTCTGCAAAAACAGGTATTCCATTATTCTCCAACTGCTCTCTGTAAATATCACTATTATCTTTCATACTTCTTAAAAGAATAACTATATCTCCATATCTTACAGGTCGCATGTCTTTACCTTTTTCAGTTATCTTTAACCCGGTTTCAGGATTAGTAATCTCTTTTATTTTTCCTGCAACATAAGCTGCCTCATCACTTTTATCTCCACCTTCTACCATTACAAATTCTGTTGAATTATCCTGTCCTGCAGGTGGTTCATCATAATCTGCTCCAAGTACAAGGCCATTGCCGTTTTTGTAATCAATGCCTCCTACTTCTTTATGCATTACAAAGTCAAATAAAAAGTTTACACTTTCAATTACTTCCCTACGGCTTCTAAAATTCTTGTCAAGAACAATCTTCACACTGTCTGCACTAGGATCATCTGAAAAACTATTATATTTTTCAAGGAAAAGTTTAGGTTCTGCATTACGGAATCTGTAAATGCTCTGCTTCACATCGCCTACCATAAACATATTATTTATGCCAAAACCTTTAGTTATGGCTGACAAAATAGCTTCCTGAATAATATTACTGTCCTGATATTCGTCAATCATTATTTCCTTAAACTGAGTTGCCATATTTTTTGCTGTTTCAGATGGTACAAGATTTCCATCCTTATCATATTCATTTAAAATATGTAAAGCAAAAAACGCCTGGTCGTTAAAATCCATTATGCCCTTTTCTTCTTTCTGCTCCTTAAGTCGCTTCATAAATTCAAGGGTTAATTTTCCAATATATTCAACACTTGATTTTGTTTCACATATGCTTTCAAAAACCTGATTCAACGTTAGATTAAACTGTTTAGTTGTTAAATCTTTTATTGCCTTTGTGGCATCGTTTTTTATTGCCTTAACCTGCTCCTTCTTTCTCTCATTACAATCCTTCTTACCGGACACTCTTGTTGATGGAATATTCTGAAGTTCACTTTGCATTGCGCTATAAGTTCTGCTTTCAGTTATCTCCTGTAACTTGTCAATAATAGGCGTAAGAGCCTTGGCGCACTTTGGTCCATCCTCGCTTTCAGATATTGTAAGAGCTATGTTAAGCTGGCTTAATATTCCCTCTAACCTGTTTTTCTGCAATTCCAAATATCCCTGCATCCACTTGGACTGCTCCATTTCTTCTTTAGATGAAACATCATATACACTTATGGCTTCTTTAATCCATTTCTCAGGCTCAATCTGACCTGATGCAAACTTATACATTCTAAGAATCAGTTCACCTATACTGTCGCTGGTCTTTCCTGTTGAATATTTTTCGGCCAGTTCCATAAACTCATCATCAGCCGCCAAATAATACTCTTCCAACATTTCTTCCACAATATCAGATTGAAGCATTTCTATTTCGTTCTCGTCGGCAATTCTAAAATTAGGATCTAAGTCTATCTTATCAAAATTATCCTTTACAACTCTTGCACAAAAACTGTCAATTGTAGAAATATTGGCATTATGAATTAAGGATAACTGCTTCTGAACATTTAAGTCATTGGGATTATCCTCTTCCATCTTCTCCAATGCTTCGCGAATCCTCTCCTTCATTTCAGAAGCGGCTGCCCTTGTAAATGTAACAACCAAAAGCTGATTCACATCAGTAGGATTTTCTTCATCTGTTATCCTTTTTATTATTCGTTCTACTAAAACTGCTGTTTTGCCTGAACCTGCTGCTGCTGAAACAAGTATGTTTCTATCTCTTGTATCAATAACTTTTTGCTGTTTATCTGTCCACTTCATTACACTTCTCCTCAATATCACTTAGTGATACTTTTTCAACCTGACGGTATCTGCTTCCAAGTTTTCTGTCAAAATTACATATTCCACCAAAAGGACAATAATCACATGCACCTTCTACCGGATTAATGCTAATGTCTCCTTTTATAATCTTATCCTGCATTTCTCCTGCCATATTTGAAACATGATTAATAAATTTAGAATAAGTTTTTGTTTCAATGGCTGTACTTCTTGCATCAACACCGCTTTTTGTAATATTAACCGGCAATATTGCTGAAGAACCTGTTTTTGTAATAGTGTTATGGTCCATTGCATTTACAATTTCAATCTCTTTTGCCACAAGACCTGACATTCTATATGCCTTAAAACGCTCCCCTTCTATAGCCATCTTTTTCAATTCTTCATCACTTAACTCACTGTCCGGATTATTTTTTCTAAAATCACTCACAGCTTTCTCACAGTCAATTTCCGAAACATATGGATCATAAACATGAAAATACAAACCTGCTGCCGGATAAACATTCTTATCCGGATTATTTTTCTTAATGTAATCCACAGTGTCCTTTAAATAAACCATTAACTGCATCTGCAATCCCAAGAAAGTTTCCGTAACATTAAAAACTTTGTTTCCTGATTTATAGTCAATTACCTTAACATATATATTGTTGCCATCTTCAAAAGTGTCCACTCTGTCTACTCTTCCGTGGGCAATTCGCAGCTCGTATTCTCTTGGCAGGAAATTTCCTGATCTGATATGTTTAACCAATGCATTTACAGTTTCTGTTGATGTATCTTTAACCTGCTTCTTTATAAATGCAGACCTTGCAATATCATTTAAAGCATCATTTTCATATTGCTCCATTACTTTTTCAATGCTGTCATTTATAATATTTTCACTTTTTTTGTCATCCAAGTCTGCCCATTTAATATTATTCGTATTAATGGTATCAAAAAAGTCCTTAATTGCTGAATGATATAAATTACCTATGTCAAATGCGGCAAGTTCAAATTTCTTTCGCTCTCCTAATTTCAAGCCATTATTTAAAAACTGAGAATATGCACAGGCTGCAAAACGTTCCAATCTTGTAATTCCAATATTTTCTTTATTTCCGTACAACTGTCTTGCAACATTTTCATCCAAAATTGGATTCTTTGCTGAATAAAAGGCTCCGTCAAACATTAAGTTTATGACCTTGCTATATTCCTTATTCTTCATAACTGTTGCCATCAACTCTTTAAAGATTCCACTGTCACCTTCCTTCGAATATTCATATATATTCTGAGAAAGGTAATCCAAAGCTTTACTTCTTGTAGTAACCTGGTTTAAAGTTATTTCACTTTCATCCTCATCTATAATCTTAAGATTTTCAAAAAGATTCATTAAAGTACTTATTATATAAGACTTTCTTCTTGTTGCCCCGTCTGAACCCGACTTGCTGAAAGTAATGCACATCTTCTCCGTAGGCTTGGCAAATATTGTGTACAAATAAAATTTCTGTTTAAAAACATTGTCCGTTGCCGTAGGAGCCAGAATATAATTATTCGTTTCTAAAAACTCTCTATCTGTATCCGTAATTATTCCCCCTGCCTGACCTGCTTTTGGAATGATTCCGTCATTAACTCCCATAAAGAAAATAATTCTCTTAGTATCTTTCAATCTTGTTCTTTCAATATCACCTACCATAACTGTATCAAGTCCCGGAGGTATAATTCCCACTTTCACACTTTCAAAACCTGCCTGAAGAATCTGCTTATATTCCTTAATTGTTAAAACTTCATCTCCCATTAATTCAACTATTCTGTCTAAAAGAGTTATGATTGTCACATAAACCTGCTCATACTCTTTGGCTCTGCTAATCTCACCCTGATTCTGAAATTCAATTCTATAATCGTCAATCTGTCTTTGCATATTATTAGCCTGTACAAACTGATATACCGCCTTAGTATACTCTCTTACAGTAGCCTTTTTCTTTTTTAATTCTTCTCTTAAAGGTCTGATAATCTCAACTAGCTTCTCCCTTGCCTGATTAACCATATCAAGTTCTTCAGCAGTCATTCCCTTGTAAGCCTTCTCCCAAAGTCTGCCATAACTTTTGAAACCACGTCTTCCTGACTGCAAAACATAATTCTCCATTATGTCTACAGCCTCCCTGTCAATTGGAAGAAAACCTAATCTGATAAGATGAAATACTGTTTCATAAGAAAAATCCTTTTCAACAATCTCAATTGCCGCCTTTATTCCGTCAACAAAAGGATTTGAAGCAATATTATGCTTGTGGTCAATAAATGCAGGTATATTATTCTTGGAAAACTCTTCCTCAATATATCTGTAATAACCGTCCATATCACCTGTAATTACAGCAATATCATTATATCTATATCCTTTGTCCACAATAAGCTCCGAAATTCTGCCTGCAACATAAGCTGCCTCTTCTCTTGGATTGGACATACTGTGAACTTCCAACGCTTTACAGTTCTCTCTATATTTAGATGAATTATTTCTAAACAGATTCTTTTCCAAAAAAGTTAACTCTTTATTATCTCTAATTCTATATGGAGCCTGTCCTTCTCCAACAATTACAGTTTCCTGTTGCTCAATATTGTTTCTGTTGATTATATCTTTAAGCTTCCATAAAGTATCCTTGCTTAGATTAAATAATTCATATTTGCTAATTGCATTATTTCCTTTGCTATACGCATTTCTCAATGACTGAAAGTCATCTTCCGGCAATGTAATTGCAATCTTTACCCCTGCGCAATATTTAATCAAAAGTTCAAGAACCTGATACTGAATAGGTGTAAATCCTGTAAATCCATCTATGTAAAAATAAGTATTTTTTATAAAATCAGAACTAGAAATATATTTGCAAAAAATAGTTAAAACGTCCTCTGTTGTTATAACCTTCTCTTTAATATACTCATTAAAAGCATCACTTATAATTTCCACATCATTAAGCTTATGTCTGAGCAGTGGCTTAGAATCGCATTCTGCCTTCATATTATTTAAAACGTCATCAGTAATCCCGTACTGCTTAAATTCCGATACAATAGTCTTCATCTTCTCAGCAAATCCGGGCATTGATGTCTTAGACTTATAGATTGTAAGTTTATCCTTACACTGTTCCATAACCTTTCTCATAATAAGAGTCTTGCCTAAGTCATCCATAACTTTGTATTCATTAAACCCCTGCTCCTCAAAAACCGTATAGGCAAGTCTTGTCATGCTTGTAACTTCAATATTAAAACTTCCCCTATTAGGATGCATTGTAAGAATCTGCTTCTGTGTTTCCATAGAAAACTGCTCCGGTACAATTGAAATAAAATTCTTATTTCTATATTTCAAAGACTTCTCTATTAACTTTTCATATAAATAATGGGACTTTCCGGCTCCCGCTCTGCCAACAATAAATTGTACTGCCATTTATTCCTCTTTTCTTAAATCTTATTTACTATTATCCTGCTAACTCTTTACCAACGCTACTAGTATATCAACTTTACTAATATAATATCAATATTCATAGGGCAAAAATGTCCCATACATTTTTCTTTCATATTTTTTAATCTTTAATAATAAATTAGAATATAAGAAATAAAATTTTTGAAGGAGTTTGTATGGCAAAAAGTCCAAAATTTATGGTATTTCATCTAAGGGAGCTTATTTATACCTTAGTCTTCATACTCCTTGGTATAATCCTGATTATATCACTTGTAATAATGTTTTATAATAGAGGAAACAAGCAGGAAAAAGAGGAAAATACCGGAGTATACGAACCTGGAGTTTACACATCATGTGTCACACTTAACGGCAATCCCATGGATGTAAAAGTAACACTTGATGATAATCACATTAACTCCATAACGGTTGACAATGTTAGCAACACAATCACAACAATGTATCCTTTAGTAGAACCTGCTTTCAACGATATAGCAAATCAAATAGTTACAAACCAATCACTTGAAAACATTAAGTTTGATGACAATAGCAAATATACATATACAATATTATATAATGCTATATTAGATACAATTGAGAAAGGAAAAGTTGGGGAATAGAAAAAATTTTTATAATCAATATTGGTTATTCTTATTTTTGCTTCGTATGAATTAATGTTTTTGCGTGATTATTCACCCTAAAACAGTATGATAAATTGTTCATTTGGATTTACGTGTCATATGAATTGTTTTTTGTATGACACGTAATTTATTTTGGGAATTACGGTCTATATGAAATTTTTGTCGTATGACACGTAATTTTTCTTTTTTATTTTACAATTTACGTGTCATATTGAACTTTTCTTCATTTCACACGTAATTTATTTCTTCAATTACGGTCTGTATGAATTTTTTGCTATATGACACGTAATCACTTCAGGATATGATACTGAATTGTCTCAGGATATGCTAATTCCTTTTCTATGTGGCAACTCCTTCCAACTGATGTATGACAAAATCATAACAATTATCTCCACCATAATTCTTCAACTACTCTATGTTTTCCAACTGGTTCATCCATTCTCTTACACAGCCATCGCTTGGCATTCGCAAGTCTCCTCTTGGTGAAACTGCTACTGTTCCTACTTTTGGTCCGTCAGGAAGGCAGCTTCGTTTAAACTGCTGTGAGAAGAATCTTCTGTAGAATGTTTTTAACCACTTTAATATTGTTTCTTTGTGGTATATTCCTTTAAATGCCATTTTTGCAAGAAAATATATTTTTGTTGGTGTGTATCCAAATCTCAAAATATAGTAAAGGAAGAAATCGTGTAGCTCATAAGGGCCAACTAAATCTTCTGTTTTCTGAGCAATCTTGCCGTCTTTAGGTGGCAATAATTCAGGGCTTACAGGTGTATCCAAAACATCATTTAAAACATCTGAAAGTTCCTTGTCTTCACATGTATCTGAAAAATATTTTACAAGGTGTCTTACAAGTGTTTTTGGAACACCTGCATTAACACCGTACATTGACATATGGTCGCCATTATATGTTGCCCATCCAAGTGCAAGTTCTGACATATCTCCTGTACCAATTACCATTCCATTGTGTTCATTTGCAAAATCCATTAGCAAATATGTTCTCTGCCTTGCCTGTGCGTTTTCGTATGTTACATCGTGAATGTTAATATCATGTTCAATCTGGTTCATATGAAGAACTGTTGCTTCACTAATGTTTACTTCCTTAAAAGTACATCCCAACTTTTCAATCATTGAAACTGCGTTAGTATATGTTCTGTCAGTTGTTCCAAAACCGGGCATTGTAACTGCAATAATTCCCTTTCTGTCAAGATTTAACTTATCAAAAGCTCTTGCTGTAACCAACAATGCCAAGGTTGAATCAAGGCCGCCTGAAATTCCCACAACTGCATTTTTGCAATTAGTATGCTCCAATCTTTTCTTAAGTCCCATTGTCTGAATTGAAAGAATTTCCTCGCATCTTTTTTCTCTTTCATTAGTATTTGATGGGACGAAAGGTGCATTATCTATAACTCTTTCCACTTCAAAATCTATTGGCTCCAATTCCACTTCAACTTCCTCATAAGACAATTCTTCATCAGGAATAAAAGTAGTCATTTTTGCTCTCTCTGCTGCTAATCTGTCAAGGTCAATATCTGCATAAATAGTTTGATTTTCAAATCTCTTAGACTGTGACAAAATATTACCGTTTTCAGCTATAATATTGTGCCCCGCAAAAACCAAGTCCGTTGTAGATTCACCCTCTCCTGCATCTGCATAAATATATGCGCTAAGAGTTCTTGCTGACTGACCGCTTACCAAACCGGTTCTGTAAATATCTTTTCCTGTTGTTTCGTCACTTGCTGAAAGGTTTGCAATAACTGTGGCTCCTGCAAGAGCATGGCTTGTACTTGGTGGATTAGGAACCCACAAATCCTCGCAAATTTCGATTGCAAAACTAAAGTTTTCAAAATTAACACAATTAAACAAAATCTCTGTTCCAAAAGGTACTTCTTCTTCGCCAATCATTACATATCCGTCTTTATTTTTGCCACTTGTAAAATGACGTGCCTCATAAAATTCAGAATAATTAGGTATATAAGTCTTTGGCACAAGACCTAAAATCTCTCCATCATAAATAACTGCTGCCACGTTATAAAGCTTACTTCTATAAATCATTGGCAATCCAACAATTGCTACAATCTCCTTATCTTCGCAATGCTCTGCAATAAACTGCAAATGAGTTTTTGCCATATCAAGCATTGATTTCTGCCAAAATAAATCACTGCAAGTGTACCCTGTAATGCACAACTCAGGAAAAACCACAAGCTGAACTCCATTATCATACACTTCATCTATAATCTTGCAAATCTGTGCTCCGTTATAACCACAGTCACCTACTTTTATTTTTGGTGTTGCCGCAGCAACCTTTACGAATCCATTGTTCATTTTATCTTTAATCCTTTCCGATTTGATATATACTGTTATGCCCTATTTTGTACACATTAGCATATTTCTATCTCATATGTATCTTTACTTTTCAACTTATATTCTAGATTTATTCTATATTAAAATATTACATCTTCTTATTGTATCAACTTTGTTAAATCATTTCCACCTTCATAGTTAAATTTTTTCATAAAATAAAAGATAGTGTAATTATCGGTTTTCAACCATCCGAAAGTTACACTATCTTTTTCTGTATTTTTATTCCTAATATATTTTTCAATAATAAAATATTTCAACTACAAAATATTCCAGCAACAGAGTACTCTTAATTATGATTCAAGCTTCAACTTACCACAAAAGTATTATATCCAAGCAACCTTAGTTTCAATTCCATTGCCACCGCATTATCCAGTGTCCTGAAATCTCCAACTCTTACTTTAAATAGATTGTCTTCCATTACAACTCTTGACGGAAATCCCTGTCTTCTAAGCTGCAGGTTAAGGCTTTCAGCCAATTGTCTGTTTCTAAAAGCCCCCACCTGAACCGAATAGCTCTGACTATTGTTAGGTTTACAGTCATTTGCATGAATGCCTCTGTCATATAAAGTATCAATTATTGCATCGGCAATAGCCTGGGCAATTTCGTTTTGTTTATTATCAAAGATTTCATTATCCACAGCCGAATTAATAAAACCTGCCTCAATCAAAACAGCGGGCATTTTTGTTCTTTTTAAAACTACAAGATTAGGTCTTTCCACTACTCCTTTGTCAGCAAAGCCAAGTGCCACAAGGTTCTCGTTAATATTTCTGGCAAGTTCAGCCTTTAATCCCTGGTCATTGTACACCAGTGTTTGCACTCCATTGTACATGTCTGCATTAGGTGCAGAATTTCTATGGAATGAAACAAATAAATCTCCCCCCATATTGTTGGCAATTGTTGCTTTTTCAAAAGGTGTATTATAAACATCTGTAGTTCTTGTATATGCAACATCAAAGCCTGCGTTTTCTAAAAGTTTTCCCACAGACATAGCAAGACCCAGGGCTTCATCCTTCTCCTGTCTTCCATTAAAAGTCGCTCCTGGGTCTGATCCGCCGTGTCCCGGATCTAAAATTATTTTATAAGCCATAACAACCTACGATTATCATTATCATAATATGATATGCTAAAAGTCTAAAAATAGTACCAATTACGGCTGTTTTCGTTTGAAACTATATAATCTACTTCTTTGTTGTAGTTGTCTTATTGTTGTTCTTTGTCTGATTCTGATTTCCCTTTCTTGTATCATTTCCCGGTGCTTTTGTACTATTCTGTGGAAAATACACCTGTGAAATATGGGACTTTTTATCTTCCTGCTTTGCTTCTGTCTTTGGTTTTTCCGGCTGTGCCGCCTTTTTACCGAACTTGCTGCGGATAGACGTGATTTCTGAGTCTGTCAGACCGTTGGAAGCGGTATACTTCTTTGTGTCGTTACTCAATGTTTCTATAATTTCTTTTGATGATATATTTAACTCTTTTGCCAATTCATGAACTCTCATATTTGCCATTTAACCTCTCTTCCGAACAACCGCTTACATCTGCTGCTCCAAACCATTTTTTAAATGCTTTTCGATTGTATTTCTAAAGCCTTCATCTGCGACTGCGAGTGATGCCCGAAACTGTTTGCCGATTGCATGACCAAGTGTTTCTTTGTCACTGTAAAAGTAAACAGGCACCTCATAAAATGCACACATATTTGTAAACATCTTCTTTGTATTTTCCGATGCATCTCCTGCAACAATAACCAGTGCGGCTTTCCCGGTCTTGACTGCCTTTTCTGTTGCAAATTCTCCGCTTACGATTTTTCCTGCTTTCTGCGCAAGTC